>SXGT01480449.1_pt1 | contig 41351 bp, 32 predicted proteins | sample 3176221 | NCBI WGS metagenome assembly SXGT01 (sample SAMN11356862, study PRJNA531348) | freshwater metagenome | isolation source: freshwater sample F1-120 | place: China: Fuxian Lake, Yuxi | collected 2017-12-25
GTCTTATTTTCCAAGCTTAATTTTTTTCATAATAAAATCGAGCATGTCAGGGGCGATGGCACTGTCGTATACCAAACGAACTGGTTGTCCTTTTTTGCGGGCCTTTAGTCCTTTTGAAATTTTTTCTACGAAACTTTTTGAAAGATCATTGTCGATATCAATTTCGGCATCACGCGTTAACTTAATATTATATGCCTTAACATAATCGTATTCGAAATTTTGAAAAATATCGTCTAAACAAAAACGAATAACATCATCCAATAAAATAATATAATTTTTTTCTTTGTCTTTAGGCAAAACTAAAAAACGTGAAATATTATCTGTAGGAACTTCAATAATGGCAAACTTGTTTTTTTTGGTTTTGTCTTTTCTGCCTAGCTTAACAATTAAATAGCCTAAACGATCTTTTAAATATGGGAAAGCCGATGCATTGTCAAGCATAATAGGGAAAAGCGAAGACTTCACTTTTTCCCTAAAATAATTTTTTACAAATGCTCCTTGAATGGGTGTAAGCTGCCGCTCATTTATTATACTGATATTTTGCTTTTTTAATTCCCGGATAATTTTTTGATAAGTGCGTTCAAATTTTTCTTGCTGAGCAATAACTGCCTTTTGAATTTTATCTAAAAGACGAACAGGATTTTCTCCCATTAGTTCTTCTGCCTTTTTCTGATGTTTTACAACACGTTTAAGAGTAGCAACACGAACACGAAAAAACTCATCACGATTGTTAGAATAAATCCCCAAAAACTTTAAACGCTCAATTAAGGGAACGGTGTTGTCCTCCGCTTCTTGCAAAACGCGGTCATTAAAAGCTAACCAACTTAATTCACGATTGATTAAAACAAAACCTTTTTTAGTCATACTTCACAAAAAATAACAGCACTAATTTATTAATGAAACTCGACTTTAACAAATGCAAAGCATCAAAGAAAGCCATAGTTGAATTAATCCCGCAAAATGCGGGACTTATTTTTTGCTTTTTGTTTTCTTTGTTGGTTTTGAAGCTACAGCCTTTGTTTTGGAGGCTGGTTTAGGCTTGCTTTTAGAAGCAGACTTTTCTTTGCCTTTTGATTTTTCTTTCAACGACTTATAAAACTTTTTTGAAATAGTTTTACATGAATCATAAATAGTTTTCTGAATTTTTTTTGAAGCAGTTGAATTTTTTTTACTCAAAACGTCTTCGATAGTTTTTACCAAAGTAAGTTCAAGTTCTTTGCGTAGTTCTTTTTTATTCATGTTTTTTGGTATTATTGTCCTTAAATGTGTAAAAAATATAAACGCCACAAACGGGCGATACAAACCTTAACAATTTCTTAACCGATTGTTATTAGTGATTTTTAGGAATATCAAAATAAGTCAATCCGTTGATGTTTTTGCTGAACGCTTCCCAGTTTTCAGCATCAGACTGCATTCCCGCAATAGCACAAGTTGGCATTTCTTCGGTCATTGCATTGGTTAATGCATTTGCAGTATTTGTAATAGTAGGATTGTGTCCGAACAAAAAAACGATATTGTGTTTATCATTGATTTCTGAAATACTTTTCAGATAATCCTTTACAGAAGTATTGTATAAATTTTTGTTTATCAGAACTGCTTTAGGATCATAATTCAATGCCCGGCAAAAAATTAAAGCAGTTGAAATAGCTCTTACCGCAGGACTGCTGATTATTAAATCGGGGAAGATTTTCTTTTCTTTCAAAATCAAATTCATTTTGTGTGCATCACCATAGCCTCTTTCATTTAATGGTCGATCAATATCAGAAAGATGACCAATTGACCAATCGGATTTTGCATGACGGATGAGGTAAAGCGTTTTCATTTTTAAACTACCTTTAAGCAGAAATTAATAAGGTAAATGTATGCTATTTTTTAGGATTGTTTTTTCTGCAATCATTTTTTTTAGTCTTGGAAACTGGTGTAGTATAAAAAACACGGCAAGATTATTCTACAGTCAAAGTCAACCGGGCGACAGCATAAAAAAATTTGCAAATTCATTTTATCCTAAATTTAAAAAGAAAGAACAGGTTGTAAAACATTTGGGCTATACCTTATGTTATGAGGAAAAATACGAACAAGCAAAATGGGTTGCTTACAGACTAACTGCGGGAATGTGTAATAATAATGTAGAAGAAAGAACGGATGACTTTCGTGAAGACAAAGCAATAAAAACAGGGTCTGCTGTCCCCGAAGATTATAAAAAGTCGGGTTATGATCGCGGACATCTTTGTCCGGCAGGAGATATGGCTTGGAGCGAAATAGCAATGAGTGAATCTTTTTATATGAGCAACATGAGTCCGCAAACACCCAAATTCAACAGAGGCATTTGGAAAACCTTGGAGTCGCAAGTTAGAGAATGGGCAAAAAAAGAAGAAGAGCTATATATTGTAACCGCAGGAGTTTTGGAAAAAGGCTTACCAACAATCGGAGATAAAAATAAGGTTGCTATTCCAAAATATTATTATAAAATTGTATTGGATGTTTTCGGAAAAGAAAAAAAAGCAATTGCTTTTGTAATGCCTAATGAAGGAAGCAAACAAAGTATTTTTGATTTTGCAGTTACTGTTGATTCGGTAGAGCGTTTAACACAAATTAACTTTTTTCCTGCTCTTAAGGATTCAATTGAAAACAATTTGGAGTCAAATTTGAACGTTGACTTATGGAACCACTGATAAAAATAAATTAAACCTCTGTACTATGAAAAAAACAATCCTTATTCTATCCGCAATTTTTGCTTTTGCTTTTACAACAAAAGCGCAAGAAACAAAACAAGAACATAGCATAAAAGTAATTGGAACTGCAGAAATGGAAATTGTTCCAGATGAAATTTATATGTCAGTTACGCTTAGAGAGTACACCGGCAAAGACAAAAAGAAATATACTATTGAAGAGCTCGAGAAAAATCTGGTGAACTTTATTGAAAAGGTAACAACCACAGATAAAAAAGATATCAAGATGGATAATATGAGTGCTTACGTATTGAGCATGAAACGCAAAAACAAGGATGAAGTAATTACAAAAAGCTACGATGTGAAATTTAAAAATTCACAACAAGTGTATATGCTGTATTCTGTTATGGATTCATTAAGTATTAGTAAAGCATATGTAAGCAAATATTCTCACAGTAAAATGGATGAGTATAAAAAGCAAATTAAAATCAATGCAATAAAAGCTGCGAAAGAAAAAGCGACATACTTGTTAGAAGCAATTGGAGAAAAAGCCGGAAAAGCAATTAGTGTTTCAGAGCCCAGTGGATTTGTTTCGGTGAATGATGGAACTGATAATTATGAACGTAATTATCGCGGAAACACTTACAGCAATGTTTCTCAGTCAGCAAGTTTTGGTGGATCTGGATACTTTGATTTTGGTGGAAGTGGTTCAGGAGAAAACACCATCGGTGACAAAACGATTAAACTTAATTATACAATTAACGCAGAATTCGCCATTCAGTAAATCATTTTTAATCTAAAAATTTTCTATATTTGATGAAGCTTTTGTATTGATCTTTAAATGGTTGATACAAAGGCTTTTTTGTCGTTTTTCGGTGCAACCAAAATTCGGTAAAAAGCATCTGAATATAGAACATGCTCCCAACAGCAAAAAATACTCTCCGAAAATGCCTAAAATCTTTATCAACACGGCTTTGTGTTGTTGCTTTTATATTTATTTCTGAATCGGGCTTTGCTAATTGTGCGGGGATAACGTCTTCTTTTACTACTTCTCAAACCTTAATTTGCGGTCCGGGTGCAACCGTTATCAGTTTTAATAATACAAGCACAGGAGCCGGAGCCGCTGGGGCAGATTATACCTGGTACTTGAACGGAGTTGTGTTTGATAATACAACAGGTTTGGTTGCTCCAACAACATCAACAATTTCAGCAGTAGGAACCTACAATTACATGATGGTAGCATTTGATGCAAGTATTCCTTGTTTGGATACAGCCATTGTTCAGGTATTAATTCGTCCGATTCCTGTTGCAAATTTTACGTTTACTCCTAACAATCAGTGTGCAGGAACAACAATTTCTTTTTCTAACACATCTACCGGAACAGGTGGTTTTACAACATATGCATGGAATTTTGGAGATGCGGGAACATCAACAGCAGTTAGTCCAACACATGTTTATGCCGCAGGAGGATCATATAATGTTACACTAACAGTTACTAACGGAGCGGGATGCGTGAGTTCGTTCAATACTACTGTCACCGTTTTGCCCCGCCCGGTTGCAGCTATTTCAGGAGATGATGGCGATGGCGACACACAATATTGTTTATCTCCTGTTGATAATACCACTTCTGAAATCGTTACATTTTTTAATACAACAACGGGGGCAGTTTCTTATAGCTGGACATTTGGTGATGGCACCCCTGTTTTTAACACCGCTTCATTAGCGAGCTTCACGCATACATACACTTCATACGGGACATTTATTGTCACAATGGTTGCTACAGGTGCAAACGGATGTACAACAACAACAACACTTACAGTAGTGTTTGATAAATTTGTTTCAGCATCATTTGTTGTTCCCTTAGCAGAATTTTCCGGTTGCGTTCCTCATACTGTAACGCCTTTGAATGCTTCACAAAATGCCAATACATATGTTTGGAATTTTGGAGACGGAACACCACCTGTAACTACAACAAGCTTTGTAGCACCGAGCCATACATACACTGTTGGTGGTTCGTACACCATTTCGGTTGTTGCGTCTAACAGTTGTAACTCTTCTACATCTACAGTTGGACCAATAACTGTAGTGGGTCCGCCAATTCTTAATTTTACTGCAACACCGGCAGTGGGTTGTTCTCCTCAAACCGTAACCTTTGGAAATACTACAACAGGGGCCTCTCCAACAAATAATTTTTATTGGGATTTCGGAAATGGAAACACATTGAACGGAGTAAAATTTCCTCCTGCACAAGTTTATTATCAAGGAACGTGGACAATCATGATGGTTTCCGGAAATGCCTGTGGAACAGATACGATGTATCGTACAATTGTGGTAGACACTATTCCAACGGCAATCATGACAGCAACTCCGCTTATTGGTTGTTCTCCATTAACGGTTAGTACTACCAATAGTTCAGTTGGTGGCGCATTATCGTACCAATGGTATATCGATGGAGTTTTTACGTATACCTCTGCAACCATCCCGAACCAAGTGTTTACAGCACCAGCAGGAAATACTGTTGCATTGCACACCATTCGTTTAGTGGTTTCCAACCATTGTGGTACAGATGATACAATAGTTACCATAACCGTACATCCTGCAGTGGTCGCGACCGTTGCACCACCCGTCTCAACAATATGTGAGGGAAGCAGTGTTACATTCACTCAAGCATCACAAGGAACATCCTTGACTTATGCATGGACTTTTGGAAATGGAAACACATCTACTTCTGCAACTCCACCCGCACAAACGTATGCTGTTCCAGGAACATATAATGTTTTATTAACTGTAACGGGATTTTGTGGAACGGATACAGCCTCTGCAATTGTAGTTGTGAATCCAATCCCGGCTGCTCCAACAGCACCAGGGACAAGCATTTGCTCAGGAACAACAGCAACATTAACGGCCACCGCTCCGGGCGGAACATACACTTGGTGGTCGGCACCGGTCGCTGGAACACTCTTGCAAACAGGCGCCACTTATACAACTCCCGTGTTAGCAGCAACAACAAGTTATTATGTTCAAACAACTGTCTTAGGTTGTGTGAGTCCGATGACAACCGTTACAGTTACTGTAAACCCGACTCCTGTTGCACCAACAGCTGTCGGAACAGCTATCTGTGCGGGCGATTCAGCAACACTTCTGGCAACCGCTCCGGGTGGAACTTATGAATGGTATAATGCTGCTGTGGGTGGAACACTATTAAACACAGGCGCTTCCTTTACAACTCCGCCTTTGATTGTCACAACAAATTATTATATACAAACCACAGTTGCCGGTTGTACAAGTCCGCGCACAATTGTTACAGTCACCGTAAACCCAATACCAGCTTCTCCGACAGTTGCTCCTGTTGGAATTTGTACAGGCAACACGGCAACATTAACGGCAACAGCTCCGGGGGGAACTTACGAATGGTACGATGCACCGGTTGCTGGAACGCTTTTAATTACAGGCGCTTCGTATACAACACCTGTTTTAACAACCACTACAACTTATTATGTTCAAACAACAGTTTCAGGTTGTACCAGCCCGATGACGGCAGTTACAGTAACAGTAAATCCAATGCCTGTAGCGGATATTATTCCGGATGTAAATGCCGGTTGTGCCGGATTGTTGGTGACTTTCAATAACAATTCTACTTTGGGAGGAACTTATAATTGGACTTTCAACGGTGCGACTCCTGCAACTTCCACAGCGTATTCTCCACCACCCATTACATTTAATACTTCAGGAAATCAACTGGTTTACATTGTGGTGAATATATCGGGTTGTGTTACAAATGATACAACGTTCATTAACATTGCACCTTTGCCAACACCAGCATTTACAGTTACTCCGGCAGTTGGTTGTTCGCCAGTTACAAGCACATTTACCAATACAAGCGGTGTAACTTTAGGCGATACTTATTTGTGGAATTTTGATAACGGAGCGACATCAACATTACAGAATCCACCATCACAACCATATACGGCAACAACAATCGATAGTACTTATAATGTGCAATTAATTATCACTGCCGGAAATGGTTGTCAGGATAGCGTTTCACAAGCGGTAACTGTTCATGCAAATCCTGTCGCAGTATTTTCTGTTAGCAGCGATACGGTTTGTGCGAATACAAATATTTCTTTTTTCAACACATCAACAGGAGCAACAACTTATCAATGGGATTTTGGTGATGCAACAACTAGCACAACAACCAATCCAACGCATACATTTCCTACACCCAATAATTATACAACTCAGCTAATTGCCTCTTCTACATTCGGATGTTTGGATACAACACAATTGTTAATTGTAGTAGACACTGTTCCTGTTGCAGGATTTACAAACACAACAGAATGTTTGGGGTTTGCAACTCAGTTTACAAATACTTCGTTGGGAAGCATTGCAACATGGGACTGGAATTTCGGAGACGGTTCTCCGGCCGGAACAACAGCTAGTCCGGCACATACCTATCCTTTAAACGGCACATACAATGTTACATTAACTGTAACAAATGTTTTTGGCTGTACTAATTCAATCACACAATCAGTTGTCGTGAATGCGGTTCCTGTAGCGGCATTTAGCAATACAACAGTTTGTCTCGGACAAGCAACTGCATTTACAGATTTAACAAGTGGAACTCCGATAAACTGGATCTGGGATTTTGGTGATGCTTCTCCGGTAAGCAATACACAAAACCCAACACACACTTATGCAAGTGCAGGAACATTTAACGTCACACTTATTTCTTTTGGCGGAAGCGGTTGTTCTGATACAATTACGAACTCATTAATAGTAAATCCTGTTCCAATAGCCAACTTTACATTTGCATCTGTTTGTACAAATGACACGATGTTTTTTAACAGCACATCATTAGGAACACCAGATACTTTTGTTTGGAATTTTGGTGATGGATTTTCTGATAACACAAATAATCCTTCGCCTACACATGTTTACACAGCGGCCGGAACGTATAACGTAACATTAATTGCGGGATATGCTGCTACAGGTTGCACCAACACAATTGTAATTCCTGTAACAGCATTTCCACTAACTGTTCCTGATTTTACAAGTACAACTCCTTGTTTGAATGTTGCAACAGTATTTACAGATATAACAGCAAATGCTCCAACACAATGGAATTGGAATTTCGGTGATGGAGGCGCAAGCACATTGCAAAATCCAACCTATTTGTATGCATTGCCAGGAACATATTCTGTAACATTGCTTACACAAAATATTTTTGGTTGTCAGGATTCTATCACAATTAATACGACAGTGAATACACTTCCGGTTGCGGCATTTATTTTTGATACGGTTTGTGAAAGTGCAGCAACATCTTTCACCGATCAATCAACATCAGCTATTTCATGGGCTTGGGATTTTGGTGACGGAGCAACAAGTACAAGCAATTCTCCGACACATATTTATCCTGCAGCATCGACTTACAATGCTACTTTAATTGTAACAAATGTTTTTGGTTGTACAGATACAATTACACATTCAATTATTGTAAATCCAAACCCTGTTTCATCGTATTCTGCAACAACTGCTTGTCACACGTATCCGACAGTGTTTACAGACCTTTCAACAGCAGCAATTTCCTGGTTTTGGGATTTTGGTGATGCATCAGCGATTAACACATTACAATCGCCCAATTATATTTATACAAACCCCGGAAATTATAATGTAACATTGTTGGTTACTAATATTTTTGGATGCACAAATTCTTCAACACAAACAGTAACCGTATTGCAACAGCCACAAGCGGACTTTACTTTTAGTACGGTGTGCGCACGCCAGTCTGTTCAGTTCACTGATGCTACAATCGGACCATTAATGACGAACTGGACATGGGATTTCGGTGATGGATCAGCAACAAGTACATTACAAAATCCAACTCATACTTATTTACTTGGTGGAAATTATAACGTAACATTAATCGTTGGAAATTCTGCAGGCTGTGCAGATACAATTATTCAGCCGATTGTTGTGAACACAGTTCCAACACCATTGTTTACAGCCAATGTAAGCTGCCAAGGAACAATCACATCCTTTACAGATTTATCTACCGATGCAGTTGCAATTTCATCTTGGTTCTATGATTTCGGGGACGGAAATAATTCCGTATCACAAAATCCGAATTACATTTATGCAGCAGCAGGAACATATAATGTTTCATTAACTGTTACAAACATAAATGGTTGCGACAGTACATTCATAATGCCGATAACAGTAAATGTGATGCCGGTTGCGAATTATTCTGTCGACACCGTTTGTATCGGAACACCAACAACATTTACAGATCTTTCAACAGGCAGTCCGACTTCGTGGGCATGGAATTTTGGTGACGGAGCAACAAGCACAACAGGTCCTGTTACAACACATATTTATGCAACTGCAGGGTCGTTCATTACAACACTTTCTGTTTCGAGTGGCGTAGGTTGCAGTGATGCGACATTTCAAATCGTTGTTGTAAGAAGCGATGTACAAGCAGATATTGCTGCGAATAACACGGCTTGTGTAAATGAACTTGTAACAATAAATGACAACTCAGTAATTACATCCGGATTTATTTTATCCGATACTTGGGATTTTGGAGATGGTTCCCCAATTGTAAATACACTAAATACAACGCACATTTATACAACAGCAGGAACGTATATTATTACACATGTTGTAGTTTCTGACGGAGGCTGTGCAAGCACAGCTATTGATACAATTGTTGTGAATCCATTACCGACAGCAAGTTTCACAACAGCCAACACTTGTCAGATTCAACCAAGTATTTTTACTGATGCTTCAACAGGTGGAGTTGCAACATGGGCTTGGGATTTTGGTGATGCAACAACAAGCTCGTTGCAAAATCCAACACATCCGTATGCAACAAACGGAGCTTACAATGTAACGTTGATAGTAAACACAGCTGCTGGTTGCGCTGATACAACAAATACTTTAGTAACAGTTTATTCGCAACCGAATGCATCCTTCACAAGCAATGTGGTATGTTGGGGTGATACTACAAGTTTTGTAAACACCTCTACAACTACTGATGGAATTGTAGTTTCCACCTGGTGGGATTTTGGTGATGGAGGCACTTCCACCGTATACAACCCCGATCATGTTTTGAATACTCAAACAAATACGTTTACCGTTACGATGGCCATTATTACAAGTTATGGTTGTGTCGACACAGTTACACAAACCGTAACAACCTATCCGCTTCCTGTGTTTAATTTTGGTCTGGCACAAACCAGCGGTTGTGTAGAATTTACCACTCAGTTTACCGATAATACAACTGTAACGGGAGGAACAATTGTAAACTGGTTATGGGATTTTGGTGATGGCAATTTTACGTTCATGCAAAATCCGATTCATACTTATGATGTTGCAGGAAATTATTATGTTGGATTAACTGTAACTTCTTCCTACGGTTGTGTGATGAGCGACACATTGAACTTCCCGATTGTTGTTTATCCTGTTCCTGTTGCTGAATTTTCTGCAACACCTAATGAAGCATCTATTTATGAACCGGAAATTCAATTCACGAATCTGTCAACCGGAGCAACAATGTGGGATTGGGATTTAGGTGACAACGAAACCAGCATCAATCAAAATCCATATCACATTTATCCGGATACAGGAACGTATACAATTACTCAAATTGCAATTAATCAGTTTGGTTGTATGGATACTGTTGAACACGATATTCACATTCATGGTGAAACAACAACCTTTATTCCAAATGCATTTACACCAAACAACAATGGCTTGAACGATGTGTTTGCTCCGAAATTATTCGGAGTAATCAACTTCAAAATGCTGATTTTTGATCGTTGGGGAAATGAAATTTTTAAAACAGAAGACATGAACGAGGGCTGGAACGGAAGAGTAAAAGGGGTTGGGGAAATTGTTCAACAAGATGTCTATGTCTACAAAATATTGACAACCGATTTGCTGCACAACGATCATAGTTATATCGGACATATTACTGTGGTGAGATAAAACAAAAATCCTCCCGCGTTTCGCGGGAGGATTTTTTTATATCTATTTTTTTCTTCTTCTTCTCTTTCCTTTTCCTGGCGAGTTACTAAAACCATCGCCATCAACAGTGTGTTCTGATTTTTTCTTTTTGTAGGTCGTACCGTTGTGCTTCATTTTTGGGTCGCGTTTTCTTCTTTCGAAGTGACGCATTTGTCCACGCGGTTTTACTTTTGATTCAGAGCCCTTTTCTGCCCCACCTTTTCCTGCCGCTTGAGAAAACCCAAGTGAGCTTAGTCCGAAACACAATAAAAGTAAAAAGATTAATTTTTTCATTATAGACAAATGTATTTTGTGTGTATGTTAACGGCAAATATAATTATTAGTTTCAATTTTATTTCATTAGCTCATAAAAATATGTAATTTAGTGAATAATTAATAATTTATTTATCAAATGAAGAAACGCATCCTATTAATATTTGCTGCAATTGCTCTATTATCAACAAATTTTACTGCTTGTGGCAGTGGAGAAAAAAAGACAGAAGCACCCGTTGAAACGGCAAAAGAACAATACCAATGTCCAATGAAATGTACGGAGGAAATTTTAGACAAACCAGGAACATGCAGTGTTTGTGGAATGGAATTAGAAAAGATTACTAAAAGCTAAAAAATGAAAAAATTATTTACAATTATAGCGACTGTGCTTATAAGTTCGGCTGCTTTTTCACAAGCCTATAACAGTCCGGAAAGCATTGAATTCGATTATGCAAACAATCGTTGGTTTATTGCCAACAATGGTGGAAATAACATTTTAACTCGTAACAGTGCAACAGGTGCGATGGCAGTTTTTGTAGCAACAGGATTTTCCGGAGGTGGGCCTCATGGATTGGAAATTGTTAACGATACACTTTATGCATGTTCAGGAGGAAGCATCAGAGCGTATAATATTAATACTGGAGCTTTAGTTTTTGCTACAAGTTTGGGTGGAACTTTTTTGAATGGTATTACACATGATGTTACAGGAAATTTATACATTACAGATTACAGCGCAAACAGAATTTATAGATTCAATACTAACACACGTCAGTTTAATCAATTTGTACCTAGTGGAATTTCTAGTCCCAACGGAATTATTTATGATCAACCGAATAATCGTTGTGTTTTTGTTCAGTGGACAGGAGCCATTAAGGCTGTTGCTTTGAATGACTCTACTGTTTCAACACTTGTTGCATCCACAGGTTTAAGCAGTATTGATGGAATTGCAAAAGATGGAGCAGGAACATATTATTATCTTTCTTCTTGGAGTCCGAGCAGCAGAATTACCCGTTATTCAAGTACATTTACCGGGCCTACAACAGTTGTTTCTACAGGCTTAGGCAATCCGGCAGACATTTTTTATAATGTGCTTACAGATACACTAGGGGTTCCAAATTCTAGCACAGGTGTTAACAACACAACGTACCATTATTTTGGAAGCGCTACTTCAATTAATGAATCAGCAACAGATTTATTTCAGTTCTCTGTTTCTCCAAACCCAATTGCTAAAACAGCAGAAATAAAATATACAATTGCCGAACAAGGAAATGTAAAAATTGAATTGTTTGATGTAACAGGAAAAGTAGTTAAAGTAATTGTTGATGAAAACCAATCAAAAGGAACTCACACTATAAGCTTTGATAAATCAAGCTTTTCTGCAGGAAATTATTTCTTTACAATTTCGAATGCAAGTGGAATTGAAACAAAAAAAATTGTAATTGTAGAATAATTAAAAATTATGTTTGCTAAAAAGCCTCTGACAAGTCAGAGGCTTTTTTTATCTGCGAAAATCTGCTAGCAAAAACCTAAAGAAACTCATTCGCCAAATTTGCCAACTCAGATCTTTCTCCTTTTTCTAATGTAATGTGTGCATACAAAGATTGATTTTTTAATTTATCAATTAAGTACGACAAACCATTACTTTGTGTATCCAAATAAGGAGTATCAATTTGATGAATATCTCCTGTAAAGATCATTTTTGTGTTTTCTCCCGCACGCGAAATAATTGTTTTCACTTCATGTGGAGTTAAATTTTGTGCTTCATCTACTATAAAGAAAACATCTGATAAACTTCTTCCACGGATATAGGCAAGCGGACAAACAACCAACTTTTCGTGTTCTACCATCTCAGTAATTTGTTTGTACTCTTTATCTTTTTCTGAAAACTGATTTTTGATAAATTTTAAATTATCCCACAATGGTTCCATGTATGGATTCAACTTCGATTTAATGTCTCCGGGCAAATATCCAATGTCTTTATTGCTCAATGGAACAATTGGTCGTGCTAAATAAATCTGATGAAATGTTCTTCTTTGCTCAAGAGCTCCGGCCAATGATAACAAGGTTTTTCCTGTACCAGCTACACCTTGAATTGAAACTAATTTTATTTCAGGATTCATAATCGCATCCAATGCAAAAGCTTGTTCGGCATTACGCGGATTTACTCCAAAGGCAGTAACTTTTTTAACTCTTTCTAAAGTATCTTTTTGCGGACTATAGGATGCGAGTACAGATTTTGTTCCGTTTTTTAAAACATAAAAATGGTTGGAAGTTGGTTTTTGTTTTTTTAATAAAACAGACGGCTCACAAAATCCCTTTTCATAAATTTCATTAATTACTTCGGATGCTACTTTTTGAATTTCGCTTCTTCCGGTATAAAGTTGTTCGTTAACATCTTTAATCTTTCCGGTTTCATAATCTTCAGCGATAAGTCCTAATGATTTTGCTTTAATGCGAAGATTAATATCTTTAGTAACCATCACAACTTTTCTGTTCGGATGTTTTTCCGAAACATAAAGTGCAGTATTTAAAATACGGTGGTCGGCTTTTCTTTCTCCGAAAACTCTTTCAGCATCGGTTTTGGAATCCTGATGCATTTCTATTTTTATCATCCCATGGCCTTTGCCATTGATGTTTATCCAATCCTGCAGAATAATACCATTGGATATTTTATCGATGTATCGAGTAAATTCTCGTGCTGCATAATTTTTGGTGTCGTTACCCTTTTTGAAATTATCCAACTCCTCTAAAACGGTTATAGGAATTACCACGTCATGTTCTTTAAAACTCTTAGCGGCCATGTGGTCATAAATAATTACAGACGTATCAAGAACGAAAATTTTTTTCTCTTTCACCATAAACAGAACGATTTTACAGGTTGATATTTCACAAACTAAACATTTTCAATATTACCTATAAGGTTATACTCGAAGAATAGCGGTTTAGTTTCGGCATAAAACTATAAAACAAAAAGGGCTGTTTTTGGGATGGAACATAAAGTAATGAACATACCATTGTTGAAGTAGATTTTTTTAAACACTTGGATTATCTGAAAAAACACATGTTAGAACCCTTTTTTTATTTGATTTTTTGACATTTCTGTGCAACCTATTTCCCTAGAAATCAATCTTATTAATATAATTCAGAAAAACATTAACCGACTAAAAAAGGGCATTCATCTAAAACAGTTCTAAATGCTTGTTTTTCCGAAAATTAAAGAATAGATTCGTTACATTAATATCTCTCTAAACTAAACACAATGAAAAAAATTTTACTTTTTTCTTCATTCGTTGCGCTTACATCTATTGTAAACACAGCCTACTCCCAAACATGGGTTGATAAAATGCAAGATCCGAATGTCAATTTTTATGACGTTCAAAAAGCATTTAACGATTATTATAAAGACTCCGAGCTAAAGTTTAGAGAGGCTGAAAAGCTTAAGGAAGCAGAAAGAGCAAAACTACCTTCTGCAAAAGCGCCTTTGGTTCCTGCTAAAGGAGTTGCAGTTCCAACAACTGTTCCGCCAGAACTTCAAAAAGGAAAAATGGACGGAGGTTGGAAAATCTATAAACGCTGGGAAAATTATATGTCTCCCCGTTTATATCCTTCAGGAGACCGTTCGGTAATGGTGAATGCCTGGAACGAATATTTAGATAATTTTTATGCGGGATCAGCAAGTGGAACAAGAGCTGGTGGACCATCTACACCACCAACAACAATGGCTGCAAACTGGACAATCATAGGTCCTACAACCACAATTCCTTCAGGTGGAGGTGGTGCTGGTCGTTGTAATTTCGTTCGCTTTGATCCATTGGCTTCAACAACAATATACGTAGGTTCTCCGGGCGGAGGACTTTGGAAGTCCACTAATAGCGGAACAACCTGGTCAACACAAACGGATCAATTAGCAGTGATCGGAACAACCGATTTGGCGATTCATCCAACAAATCCATTGATTCAATACCTTGCTACCGGTGACGGAGATGCTCAAGACACATATTCAATCGGAGTATTAAAAACAACTGATGGCGGAACCACATGGTTACCAACAGGTCTCTCTTGGCTTGTTACACAAGGAAGAACAATCAGCAGATTATTAATTAATCCACAAAATCCGAATACCGTTTTTGCAGCAACCAGCAATGGTGTATATCGTACACGCAATGCGGGTGCTACTTGGGTACAAATTGCTACAGCAGTTGCAAACATGAAAGACATTGAATATCGTCCTGGCGATACAACAACTGTTTATGCAACCTCTACAACATTATTTTACAGGTCAACAAATGCAGGAACAACTTTCGCAACAACATCTACAGGCTTACCTGCAGCAGGTTCTGTTTCCCGTTTGTCGGTTGCGGTAACTGCAGCAAACTCTGCTTATGTTTATGTATTAGCGGCTAACACGGCTTACGGATACCAAGGACTATATCGTTCAACTGACAATGGTGCAACATTTTCAACACGTTCAACAACTCCAAACATTTTAGGATATTCAAATACCGGTGCAACTGCTGGCGGACAAGGCTGGTACGATTTAGCGCTTGGTGTATCTCCATTAAACGCAGATCAAGTAATTGTTGGTGGAATTAATATCTGGCGTTCTACAAATGGTGGAACAAGCTGGACCTTAAACGCTGAATGGACAGGTTCCGGTGCTCCATATGTACATGCCGATATTCACGCATTAGAATTTTTACCAGGAAGCGGAACAACTTATTTTGCAGGTTGTGATGGTGGTTTGTTCAGAACAACAACCAGTGGAACGGCATGGACAGATTTAAGTAACGGATTACAAATTTCCCAAGCATACAGAATTGGATTATCAACTACAAATGCAAACCTTTTAAATACCGGTTGGCAAGATAACGGAACAGCAAGATGGGTTGGTGGAACAACGTGGAACAGACCTTTAGGTGGTGATGGAATGGAATGTATTATTGATTGGTCGAACGCGAACATTCAATACGGAGAATTGTATTATGGTGATATCAGAAAAACAACAACAGGTGGAAACTATACAACACAAATTGTAGCAAGCGGGGGAACAGGAGTTAATGCTGATGGAGATTGGGTAACACCATATTGTGAAGCACCAAGTAATGCTTTAACTTTATTTGTTGGAAAAGCTCAGGTTTATAGAAGTACTACCGGTGGTGGTGGCTGGACTCAGGTTGGAACAATTTCAGGAGGAACAGGAAATTTAATTGCGATTGCAAACGCAGCTTCAAACATCAATTATATTTATGCTGCAAAAATTGATAGATTTTATGCATGTACAACAGGTGCAGCTTTTGTTGACAGAACAGCAGGTCTTCCTACCGCTTCTGCAGCAATTTCTTATATTGCTATCGACCCATTAAATGCGAATAGAGTTTGGGTTACTTTTTCCGGTTACTCAGCAGCAAATAAAGTTTGGTATTCAGCAAACGCAGGTGTTACTTGGACGAATTATTCTACAGGATTACCAAACTTACCGGCAAACTGTATTGTTTATCAAGCAAGTTCAACAAACGATCCATTATATGTTGGAACAGATGTTGGAGTTTATTACCGAGACAACCTTTCAGGCTCATGGACTCCATACAACACAGGATTACCAAACGTATCAGTAAGAGAATTAGAAATTCAATACACGGCTTTAAAATTAAGAGCGGCAACTTTTGGTCGTAGCATCTGGCAATCAGATTTAGCTTCACCGGGAACATCTCCGCCTGTTGCAGATTTTACAGCTAACAGAGTAAATATTTGTGTGGGAGATTGTATCAACTTTACAGATATTTCAGCAGGAACTCCAACATCTTGGAGTTGGACATTTACAGGAGGAACACCTGGAACATCTACAATTCAAAACCCTACAAACATTTGTTATAACACACCGGGAACATACGCAGTTACACTGGTTGCAACAAATGCAAACGGAAGTGATACCGAAACAAAAACAGCTTACATAACTGTCTCTTCACCTATTGCATTGCCATTGGTGGAAGGGTTTGAAGGAACATATGTCCCAGCTGGATGGTATTTATATAATCCGGATGCAGATTTTACCTGGGCTCAAACAACTGCGGCTGGAGGGTTTGCAGCAAGTGCTAATAGTGCTGTTATGGACAACTTAACGCCTCCAACAACTATTGCCGGAACAATAGACGAACTACACACACCAAAATATAATTTTACCGGAATTACTTCGGCAAACATGACTTTTGATGTTGCGTATTGCAGATACGATGCAACGTATTTCGATTCCTTGATCGTATTTGTTTCAACAAATTGTGGAGCAACATGGGCAAGGGTTTATGCCAAAGGATCAACTTTGTTAGCTACAGCACCTGACAATAACTCAACAGTGTTTGTTCCAACAGCGGCTCAGTGGAGGACAGAAAACGTAAGTATGACTCCTTATGCCGGACAAGCAAATGTGATGGTGAAATTCCAAAACAAATCGGGTTGGGGACAAATGCTTTACTTAGATAATATTAATATTACAGGAGTTGGTGCACCGGTTGCAAGTGTTGCTATCGCACAAACAACAGGAACAAATCCAATGTGTGCAGGAGCTTCGGCAACGTTTACTGCAACTCCAACAAATGGTGGTTCTGCTCCAACTTATCAGTGGTATATAAACGGAACACCGGTAGGTGGCGCAACAGCAACAACTTATACAACATCAACATTGGCGAATGGTGATATTGTTACTTGTGTTATGGTTTCAAATTTATCTGGTGTAACCGGAAGTCCGGCAACATCAAACGCAATAACAATGACTGTTAACGCAGTACCAGCGGCACCAACAATAAGCAGCAACACTCCTGTTTGTGTTGGAAGCACAATATTGTTGACTTCAAATACAATTGCTGGTGCAACATATTCGTGGACAGGCCCTGCAGCATTTACATCTGCATTAGAAGACCCAACTCGCCCTGCTGCAACATTAGCAATGGCTGGAACATATAGTTTAACAGTAACTGTTGGAGGATGTACAAGTCCGGTTGCAACAACAACAGTGGTTGTAAACTCCATCCCCGCAACACCAACAGCTGGAAGTAATACTCCTGTTTGTGCTGGTTCTACAATTTTATTGACATCTAATACAGTTGCCGGTGCAACTTATGCTTGGACAGGACCGGCAGCATTTTCTTCAGCATTAGAAGATCCAACGCGTCCTGCAGCAACAGTAGCAATGTCAGGAACATATAGTTTAACTGTAACAGTAGGAGGTTGTACAAGTGCAGTTGCAACAACAGCAGTTGTCGTGAATGCTGCACCGGCAACACCGACAGCTGGAAGCAACTCTCCTGTGTGTGAAGGAAACACTATTAGTTTAACATCAAATACAGTAGCAGGTGCAACGTATTCATGGACGGGGCCAGGAGCATTCACCTCATCTTTAGAGGATCCATCCATCCCATCAGCAACATTAGCGATGGCTGGAACCTACAGTTTAACTGTAACAGTAGCAGGTTGTACAAGTGCGGTTGCAACAACAAACGTTGTAATAAACGCAGCACCGGCAACACCAACAGCAGGAAGCAACTCTCCTGTTTGTATGGGCTCAACAATTTTGCTGACATCAAATACGGTTGCAGGGGCAACATATTCATGGACAGGCCCGAGTGCTTATGGTTCATCATTAGAAGATCCAACTCGTCCGGGTGCGACTGCAGCAATGGCTGGAACCTATAGTTTAACTGTTACAGTGGGTGGTTGTACGAGTGCAATTGCTACTACAACAGTGGTTGTAAACCCTGTTCCAGGTGCGCCAACAGCAGGAAGTAATTCTCCTGTTTGTACAGGTTCAACAATTTTATTGACATCTAATACAGTTGCAGGAGCAACTTATTCGTGGACAGGTCCGAGTGGATACACTTCTTCTTTAGAAGACCCGACTCGTCCGGGTGCAACTGCAGCCATGGCAGGAACTTATAGTTTAACTGTGACAGTGGGTGGTTGTACAAGTCCGGTTGCAACAACAACTGTGGTTGTAAATACCGCACCGGCAACACCATCAGCAGGAAGCAATTCGCCAGTTTGTGTTGGCTCTACAATTTTATTAACTTCTAATACTGTGGCGGGTGCAACTTATAGTTGGACTGGTCCTCTTGGATATACATCAGCATTAGAAGACCCAAGCATTGCTTCTGCAACAGCGGGTATGGCAGGAACATATAGTTTAACAGTAACAGTTGGTGGATGTACAAGTGCGGTTGCAACTACAACAGTAGCTGTAAATACTGCTCCGGGAACACCAACAGCAGGAAGCAACTCTCCTGTATGTGTAGGCTCTTCAATATTATTGACATCGAACACTGTAGCTGGAGCAACTTATAGCTGGACAGGACCTCTTGCATATACATCTGCATTGGAAGATCCAACAATTGCATCTGCAACAGCAGGTATGGCAGGAACATATAGCTTAACAGTTACTGTAGGAGGATGTACAAGTGCTGTAGCAACAACAACGGTAGCCGTAAATACAACTCCGGCAACACCAACAGTAGGAAGCAGTTCTCCTGATTGTGTTGGTTCTACTATTAGTTTAACATCAAATACAATTGCAGGGGCAACTTATTCTTGGACAGGTCCGGCAGCATTTACTTCTTCTTTAGAAGATCCTACTCGTCCATCTGCAACTCTTGCAATGGCGGGAACATATAGTTTAACAGTTACGGTAGGCGGATGTACAAGTGCTGTAGCAACAACAACAGTTGTTGTAAATAATATTCCCGCAACTCCAGTTCCAAGTGCAAACGGAAGCACAACTCCTGCTGCAATTTGTGCTGGCGGTACAATTACCTTAACTACTCCTAACTTAGGAGGAGGTTATACTTATAGCTGGACCGGACCAAATAGTTATGCAGCGGGTGTGAGAAATCCTCCGGCACTAACAAGTGTAACTACAGCAATGGGTGGAACATATTCATTAACTGTTACAAATGGTGGCTGTACAAGTTTAGCCGGAACAGTTACTATTGTGGTGAATCCAATTCCTGCTGCACCAACAGTTGGAAGTAACTCTCCTGTTTGTACAGGCTCAACAATATTGTTGACATCAAATACAATTGCCGGAGCAACTTATGCATGGACAGGTCCACTTGCTTACACTTCATCTTTGGAAGACCCTTCTCGTCCATCTGCAACAGCTGGTATGGCGGGAACATATAGTTTAACAGTTACAGTATCGGGTTGTACAAGTCCTGTGGCAACAACAACTGTTGTTGTTAGTGGTAGCGTTGTTCCTACAAACAGTATTGCAGCTAGTCCGTCCGGACCAATTTGTTCTGGAACTTCTGTAACATTTACTGCAACTGCCGGTGGAGGTGGAACAACACCAACATATCAATGGCAAGTGAATGGATTAAACGTAGGAACAGGTGGAACAACTTATACGTCCACAACATTAGCAAATGGCGATGTTGTTACATGTATATTAACATCAAGCTCACCTTGTGCGGCACCAACAACCGCAACATCCAACGCCATTACAATGACGGTGAATCCAACTGTTACTCCAACAATAAGCATTGCTGTTAGTCCAACAGGATCGATTTGTGCAGGAACAGTCGCGAACTTTACTGCAACCATAACAAACGGAGGAGCAGCACCAACTTATCAATGGCAAATAAATGGAGTTAACACAGGAACAAATAGTCCGCTTTACTCTTCAGCATTATTAAATAATGGTGATGTTGTAACGTGTATTTTAGGTTCAAATGCAGTTTGTCCAAGTCCTGTAACGTTAACATCTAACGCTATTACAATGACAGTGCTTCCGCTTGTAACTCCAACTATTAGTATAGTTGCAAGTCCTTCAGGCGCAATATGTGCAGGAACATCTGTAACATTTACAGCAAGCATTACAAACGGAGGAACAACTCCTGCGTATCAATGGCAAGTGAACGGAAGTAACGTTGGAACAAACAGTCCAACATATACTTCTAGTACATTAACAAACGGACAAATTGTAACATGTATTTTAACATCCAATGCAACATGTCCTAGTCCATCGGCTACTGTTACATCTAATTCAATTACGATGACAGTAAATCCAGTTGTTGTGCCTTCTGTGAGCATTGTTGCAAGTCCAACGGGAGCAATATGTGCAGGAACATCTGTAACATTTACAGCTACTCCAACAAATGGAGGGGCAGCACCAACATATCAATGGCAAGTGAATGGATCGAATGTTGGAACAGGCGGAACAACTTATACAAGCTCAACATTAGCAAATGGAAACATTGTAACGTGTATTATGACATCTAATGCAGCATGTCCAAGCACTGCAACGGTAACATCCAATGCAATTACTATGACAGTAAATGCTACTGTTACTCCTTCTGTGAGTGTTTCTGCAAGTCCTGCAGGACCAATATGTGCAGGAACATCTGTAGTGTTTACAGCTACTCCTACAAATGGTGGAACAACTCCAACATATCAGTGGCAAGTAAATGGAGCTAACGTTGGTACAGGTGGAACAACTTATACAACAACAACTTTAGCGAATGGAGATGTAGTAACTTGTATCTTAACATCTAATGCAACTTGTGCTAGTCCGCTTACAGCAACCAGCACAGGAATTACAATGGTTGTAAATCCGATACCTCCAACGCCAACAATTTCTGTTTCAGGAACAACATTAACATCAAGTTCTGCAACAGGTAATCAGTGGTATTTAAACGGAGTATTGATTCCGGGAGCTACAGGTCAGAACTATACGTTTACTTCAAATGGAACGTATACTGTAATTGTAACTACAAGTGGATGTGCATCTGCAGAATCGGCTCCTGAAGTGATAATAAATGTTGGAATAATTGATGCAAGTAATCAGTATGCATTAAACATTTATCCGAATCCAAACGATGGAAACTTTAACATTACATTTAATGCTAATATTTCTGCCAATTATACTATAGAATTGACGAATGCTTTGGGTCAGTTGATTTACAAAGAAGAGCTGAAAAACTTCTCTGGCACTTACAACAAACCATTCAGTGTTGTTGAATATGGAAAAGGAGTTTATACAATTATGTTGACTAACGATAAACACGATGTAATAAAAAAGATTATTGTTTATTAATCTTATAGAGTAAAAAAGAAAGTCCAGACATTTATCGTCTGGACTTTTTTATTTCTATAATTCTGTCTTTTAAGGTCATAAACATGGATTCTGTCTAAATAACCAAAATAGTTCATTCTACTATCTATAAAACACTAAATTTGTTCGCAAAATTTGGGTTATTTCAAAAGAAATACCTAAAATTGAAGTCGAAAAGAAAAACCTATTTATATGCTTTTATCAGTACAAAGTGCTCCTGTAGATTTTCTCCCAATTGCTTTAATGTTTCTTGTTGCTATCGGCTTTGTTTTGTTCATGCTTTTCTTAACACATAAGCTTGGACCGAAAAAGAAATCGAAAATTAAATCCGATACATTTGAGTGCGGCATTGAAGTTCAGGGGAATGCACGTTTACCTTTTTCAATCAAATATTTTCTTGTAGCAATTTTATTTGTGTTGTTTGATGTGGAGGTGATTTTTATGTATCCATGGGCAGTAAATTTTAAAGAATTAGGCTTAGCAGGATTTGTAGAAATGTTAACATTTGTAGGATTTTTATTAGTAGGACTTTATTACATCCTCAAAAAGGGTGCTTTGAAGTGGGAATAAAAAAGTAGACAGTTTACAGTAGACAAAAAACAAATAAAAAAAATCTGCGAAAATCTGCGGAATCTGCGAGAAAAATAAAAATGAGTACAAAAGAAAAATCAAAAGTAAAATTAGATGCAGATGCTCCTGCGGGGATTGAGGGGCCTGGATTTTTTGCTACACGAATTGATAAGGTAGTTGGGATGGCGCGTGCAAATTCTTTATGGCCATTGCCATTTGCAACATCTTGTTGCGGAATCGAATTTATGGCAACAATGGCATCTACTTACGATTTGGGTCGTTTCGGTGCTGAGCGCTTAAGTTTCTCTCCTCGTCAGGCAGATTTATTAATGGTGATGGGCACCATCTCTAAAAAAATGGCTCCTGTTTTACGTCAGGTATACGAACAAATGGCAGAACCTAAATGGGTTTTATCAATGGGTGCATGTGCTTCTAGCGGTGGAATTTTTGATACATATAGCGTACTTCAAGGAATTGACAGAGTGATACCTGTGGATGTTTATATTCCCGGTTGTCCTCCTCGTCCGGAACAAGTATTAGACGGAATTTTACAAATTCAAAAATTGGTAGAATCAGAATCCATCAGAAGAAGAGATTCTCCTGAATACAAAGCATTGTTGAATAAATACGGAATGGAATAGATAAAGTCAAAAGAGGAGAAAGTAAAAAGTCAAAAGAAAAAAATTGAAAACAAAATTAATTGCGGTTCTTATTTTAATTTCAACAAGTGTTTTTGCACAAACGAAAAGCAAAACAGCATTGTATACTTTTTGTGGAAAGCCATGCATAGATACACTTAATTTTACAAAAGATGAATTAGCAAAAGGGAATAAACTTTTTTTACCTATAAATTCCGGGGATAAAATAACATCATATGTTGCCTCCCTTTGTGTAAATGGAACGTATGTTGACCTTGAACTTCATGGAAATGAACAAAATTTTATGGAAACTATTAATAATATGAAAGCTGGAAATAAATTGTTGATTAGTAAAATGAAGATGCTTCAAGGAAACAAAACAGTATCTGCCCCAGGTGTAGTTATTCAAATACAATAAAAAAGGAAGAAAGAGAAAAAATTTAAAAGATGGAGAACACTTTATTAAATAAAGTTGAAGAGAAATTAAAAGCCCAATTCGGAGATGGATTTATTTCATCAAAGATGAATGCCGACTATCCTGAGTTTGTTGTGAAACGTGATATCATTTGTGAAGTGGTTGATTTTCTTTACAAAGATGAAGAACTTGCTTTCCAATATTTAACCACTATGGCAACCATTCACTATCCTGAAAATGCAGGACAGGAATTTGCTGTGATGTATCAGTTGCACAACCTCGCAAAAAATTTACGAATCAGAATTAAAATATATTTCAGCAGTAGTGATGTGAATGTTCCTTCAATCACACCTGTGTTTTCAGCTGCTAATTGGATGGAGCGACAAGAGTATGATTTCTTCGGAATTATTTTCAGAGGACATCCAAACTTAAAGCGCATTTTAAATATGGATGATTTGGGTTATTTCCCAATGAGAAAAGAATACGCATTGGAAGATGGAACGCGTGAAGATAAAGACGATAAAATGTTTGGAAGATAATTATGGGTAAAGATAAAAACACAAACACCAATCAAGAGCTTGTAGAAAAAGAATATTCTACACTTAACCTTGGTCCTACACATCCCGCAACACACGGTATTTTTCAGAACGTGTTGAAAATGGATGGAGAAATAATTATGGATTCCGAAGCAACTGTCGGATACATTCACCGTGCATTCGAAAAATTAGCTGAACGAAGACCATACTATCAAATCACTCCAATCACCGATCGTTTAAATTACTGCTCATCACCAATCAACAACATGGGTTGGCACATGACAGTAGAAAAATTATTGGGCATTGAAATTCCAAAACGTGTACAATACATGCGCGTTATCATTATGGAATTAGCACGTATTGCCGATCACGTTATTTGCAATTCAGTTATTGGTGTGGATACAGGCGCAATGACTGGTTTCTTATATATCTTCCAGATGCGTGAACGCATTTATGATATCTACGAAGAATTGTGTGGAGCACGTTTAACAACAAACATTGGTCGCATTGGAGGATTGGAAAGAGATTTTTCTCCGAAAGCATGGGACTTATTAGATAAATTTTTAAAAGACTTTCCTCCTGCATTACAAGAATTTGAAAACTTATTAAAACGCAACAGAATTTTTATGGACCGCACAATTAACTGCGGACCAATATCTGCAGAACGTGCATTGAACTATAGTTTCTCTGGTCCGAATTTACGTGCAGCTGGTGTTGATTACGATGTGCGCGTAATGAATCCATATAGCTCTTACGAAGAATTTGATTTTATTATTCCTGTTGGAACGCAAGGTGATACTTATGATCGCTTCATGGTGCGTCAACAAGAAATGTGGGAGAGTGTAAAAATCATTAACCAGGCAGTAGCTAAAATTAAAAAAGAACCGGCTGGAGTTTATCATGCAGATGTTCCCGAATTTTTCCTTCCTCCGAAAGAAGAAGTTTACAACAACATGGAAGCATTGATCTATCACTTTAAAATTGTGATGGGCGAAACAGAAATCCCGAAAGGCGAAGTATATCATGCTGTTGAAGGCGGTAACGGAGAATTGGGTTATTACTTAATCAGTGATGGTGGAAGAACACCGTATCGTTTGCATATGCGCAGACCATGCTTTATTTATTATCAGGCTTACGCAGAAATGATCAGAGGCGGAATGCTTTCTGATGCAATTTTAACAATGAGTAGTATGAATGTGATTGCGGGCGAATTAGACGCATAGTACAAATAACGAATTATTACGAATTTACGAATGAATAGTAGCACAGAAATAAAATTTAACGAAGAAACGCTTGCCTTGGTTCATAAAATGATCAAGCGCTATCCAGAAGGCAAACACAAGTCGGCTTTACTTCCGATTTTGCATATTGCTCAGGCAGAATTTGGTGGTTGGTTAAGTCCTGAAACAATGGATTACGTTGCTTCTATTTTAAAAATTAAACCAATTGAAGTTTATGAAGTAGCATCTTTTTATTCGATGTACAATTTAAAACCAGTTGGAAAATGTTTGTTGGAAGTATGTCGCACATCATCATGCTGGACACGTGGAGCCGAAGACGTAGTAAAACATTTAGAAAAAAAATTAGGAATTAAAGAAGGTGAAACTACTAAAGACGGAATGTTCACGATTAAAACGGTTGAATGTTTGGGAAGTTGTGGAACAGCACCAATGCTGCAATGTGGAGCTTCGTATCACGAAAATTTAACTTTGGAAAAAGTAGATAAATTATTGGAAGATTATCGTGCAGCCGGAAAAAGAAGAAGTTATACAGACATGGATTATAAAAATACATTATAGTTGAGTGATGGGAAAAAAATTATTAATTCATAACGACAAAGTTCCGGGTATCGCAACACTTGAAGTGTATCGTCAACATGGCGGTTATGCATCTGTAGAAAAAGCATTGAAAACAATGAAGCCTGCAGATGTTGTGGAAGAAGTAAAAAAATCGGGATTAAGAGGTCGTGGTGGTGCAGGTTTCCCAACAGGAATGAAATGGAGTTTTCTTGCAAGACCAGAAGGCGTTGAACGGTATTTAGTTTGCAATGCTGATGAATCGGAGCCGGGAACTTTTAAAGACCGTTACTTAATGGAAGTTATTCCTCATTTATTAATTGAAGGAATGATCACTTCGTCTTATGCATTAGGCGCAAAAACTTCTTACATCTATATCCGCGGAGAATATTTTTATGTTGCAAGAATTTTAGAGAAAGCACTTGACGAAGCATACGCTGCCGGATTATTAGGAAAAAATATTTTAGGAACAGATTTTTCTCACGACTGTTACGTGCAAGTTGGTGGAGGCGCATATATCTGCGGTGAAGAAACAGCATTGTTAGAATCATTAGAAGGAAAACGTGGAAACCCACGTATCAAACCACCGTTCCCGGCAGTTGCTGGTGTGTGGGGCTGTCCGACTGTTGTAAACAACGTTGAAACAATTGCGGCTGTTTGTCCGATTGTGATGATGGGTGGAGATGAATATGCAAAAATTGGAATCGGAAGAAGCACAGGAACAAAATTAATTTCTGCATCCGGACATATTAATAAACCAGGTGTTTACGAAATTGAATTAGGATTACCGGTTGAAGAATTTATTTACTCAGAAGAATATTGCGGAGGAATTATTAACGGAAGAAAATTAAAAGCAGTTGTTGCTGGAGGTTCTTCTGTTCCTATTTTACCTGCTGATTTAATTTTGAAAAACGATAAAGGAGAACCACGTTTGATGTCTTACGAATCATTAAGTGAAGGTGGTTTTGCTACTGGAACAATGCTTGGGTCTGGTGGATTCATTGTGTATGATGAAACAACCAGCATCGTAAAAAATCTTTACACATTTGCCCGTTTCTATCATCACGAAAGCTGTGGACAGTGTTCTCCTTGTCGCGAAGGAACAGGTTGGATGGAAAAAATTCTTCACCGTATTGTGGAAGGACACGGTAAACCAAGTGATGTGGATTTACTTTGGGATATTCAAAGAAAAATTGAAGGAAATACAATTTGTCCATTAGGTGATGCTGCTGCATGGCCTGTGGCAAGTGCTATTCGTCACTTCCGTGCGGAGTTTGAAGAATACATTAATCACCCTGAAAAAATTAAAGACGTTAAACATTATTATTCAGTTCATCAATTAGCAGGAGCATAAAATGGCTAAAGTAACGATAGACGGACATACAATTGAAGTACCTGATGGAACAACCATCTTGCAAGCTGCACGTATGCTTGTAGATAAAAATCCTGAGGTGGATGCAAAAGTTGCTCCTCCTACAATGTGCTATTACTCGAAATTAAAAACGAGTGGTGGATATTGCCGTACATGTATTGTGAAAGTAACAAAGGGTTCTGAAAAAGATCCGCGTCCAATGCCGAAACCTGTTGCATCTTGTAGAACAAATGTGATGGATGGAATGGAAGTCGTAAACATTACTTCTCCAGAAGTATTGGATGCAAGAAAAGGTGTTGTTGAATTTTTATTAATCAATCACCCATTGGATTGTCCTATCTGCGATCAAGCAGGAGAATGTCATTTACAAGATTTAGGTTACGAACACGGATTAGCAAAAACACGTTACGATTTTTCAAGAAGAACTTTTAACTTAATAGATATTGGTCCTTACATTAAGTTACACATGACACGTTGTATTATGTGTTTCCGTTGTATTAAAGTAGCCGATCAAATAACAAATAATCGTTTCCAAGGAATGCTTTTCCGTGGTGATGCCTCTGAAATTAGCACTTACATTTCGAAAGCAATTTATAACGATTTCTCAGGAAACGTAATTGATGTTTGTCCTGTTGGTGCATTAACTGATAAAACGTTCCGTTTCAAGAGTCGTGTTTGGTTTACAAAACCAATGGATGCTCACCGCAACTGTACAAAGTGTTCAGGTAAAGTTGCTATTTGGATGAAAGGAAATGAAGTGTTACGTGTGACTGCTCGTAAAGATCAGTGGGGCGAAGCAATAGATTGGATTTGTAACGATTGTCGTTTTGAGAAAAAAGATGCGAAAGATTGGGTGATAGAAAAACCGTCTCACATCAGTCGCCATTCAGTTATTTCTCAAAATCATTATGAAAATTTAGCGCAATTGAAATTGGATATTGGAAAACAACAAAAACAAATTGCTGCAAAAAAATAATTTATGGAATTACATTTTCTCATATATAAAATCATTTTAGTGTTGATTGTTTTTTCAATCACATTGTTGGTTGCAACATACAGCACCTATGCTGAAAGAAAAATTGCAGCCTTCCTTCAGGATCGTATTGGTCCGGACAGAGCAGGTCCTTTCGGAATCCTTCAGCCATTAGCCGATGCGGTGAAAATGTTCATGAAGGAAGAAATGATTCCAAGTGTTTCGAATAAAATGCTATTTGTGATTGGTCCCGGATTGTGTATGTTGACGGCTTGTATGACAGGTGTAATTATTCCTTGGGGGAAATCAATCAACATTGGTGGCGTTGATTATCCAATGCAAATTGCAGATGTGAACATTGGAATTCTTTATTTATTTGGTGTGCTTTCATTAGGTGTTTACGGAATCATGATTGGTGGTTGGGCTTCTAATAATAAATATTCTTTGTTGGGTGCAATTCGTGCATCATCGCAAATGATCAGTTATGAAGTGGCGATGGGAATTTCAATCATTGCTTTGGTAATGGTAACCGGAACATTGAGCACCGGAGAAATTGCAGCACAACAAACTTCTTGGCATTGGAATGTTTTATATCAACCTTTAGGTTGTTTGATTTTTATTATTTGTGCTTTCGCAGAAACGAACAGAGCTCCGTTTGATTTACCTGAGTGTGAAACAGAATTAGTAGGTGGATATCACACAGAATACAGTTCTATGAAATTGGGATTGTTCTTGTTCGCTGAATACATCAATATGTTTATTTCATCTGCAGTAATTTCTACATTCTATTTCGGAGGATACAACATGCCGTTGATTGGCCGTTGGGTACACGATCCAAACTGGTTAGCAATTTTAGGATTTGTTTTCTTATTCATGAAAATTGTAGCATTCATCTTTTTCTTCATGTGGGTTCGTTGGACATTGCCACGTTTCCGTTATGATCAATTAATGAATTTAGGATGGAAAATATTGATTCCGTTATCAATTTTGAATATGCTTGCAACAGGCGCATGGATGATGCGTCATGAGATTATGGCTTACTTTTAAATAAAAATATTTAGAACAAACAAAATGCTTACAAACAGATCACAAGTTGTTTCAAAAAAGGAGATGACACTTATTGAGAGGATGTATCTGCCCGCTATTTTCAGCGGAATGTGGATTACATTTACTCACCTTTTTAAGAAATCAGCTACCATAAAATATCCTGAAAAAACACGTGAGTTCAGCGGAATTTATCGCGGACAACATGTTTTGAAACGTGATGAAAACGGAGCAGAACGTTGCACGGCCTGTGGATTATGCGCAGTAGCTTGTCCGGCAGAAGCAATCACAATGGTATCTGCAGAACGTAAACCAGGAGAAGAACATTTATACCGTGAAGAAAAATATGCAAAAATTTATGAAATAAATATGTTGCGTTGTATTTTCTGTGGAGATTGCGAAGAAGCTTGTCCGAAAGAAGCCATTTTCTTAACCGACAGAAAAGTAGACAGCTTTTATACACGTAAAGAATTTATTTATGGCAAAAGCATTTTAGTAGAATCAAAAGACAGTCCGATTGATTTAACAAAACGCCAAACACCAGATGTGAAAGAGTTTAAGTTAGACAAACACTACGCACACAACCAAACATTTGACAAAAACAAAAAAACAAAAGTAAGCGGACATTAATAATATTATGATTACAAAAGCTCTTTTTATTTTTCTCACTTTCCTTGCGATTTTTTTCGCTATAAGAGTTGTATCAACTAAAAATCCAATTCATAGTGTATTGTATTTAGTGCTTACCTTTTTTGCAATTGCGGGACATTATATTTTATTGAACGCTCAGTTTTTAGCAGTGGTTCACATTATTGTTTATGCAGGTGCAATTATGGTTTTGTTTCTGTTTGTTATCATGCTTTTAAATTTGAACAAGGAAACAGAACCTCACAAAAGCATTTGGTTAAAATCTTCTGCAGTAATTGCCGCAGGGTTATTGTTTGTTGTTTTAGTAGGAGCATTAAAAGGCGCAGAAGCAATCCAAACAACCAATACATTTAATTCGGACATTGGATTAATAGAAAATTTAGGAATGACACTGTTTAACGAGTTTTTGTTGCCTTTTGAATTAGCATCAATATTATTATTAGCAGCAATGGTTGGGGCGGTAATGTTAGGTAAGAAAAGTATTAAATAAATTTGAAATTATAGAGATGAGCGCAATACAAATAGTTCCTATCGAGTGGTATTTATTTTTAAGCACGGTGCTTTTCACAATTGGCGTAGCTGGTGTTTTGATCAGAAGAAACGCCATCATCATTTTTATGTCGATTGAGTTGATGTTGAATGCAGTGAACTTATTATTGGTTGCTTTCTCTAGTTATTTATCAGACAGTAAAGGACAAGTATTTGTTTTTTTTATTATGGCTGTTGCAGCGGCAGAAGTAGCAGTAGGATTAGCAATTTTGATGATGGTATACAGAAATACAAAATCATCAGATATAAATATTTTGAACAAATTAAAAGGATAATAATTGCCATCAGATTTATCTGACGGATTAAAATCATAAAAGAGTATGATAAAATTAGTTTGGTTAGTTCCTCTTCTTCCCCTGATAGGATTTATTATCATTGGATTATTTGGGAAAAAATTATCGAAAGGGCTTGTTGGAATAATTGGTAGTGGGGTTATTTTTGGTGCGCTTGCAATTGCTGTTGGAATATTTTTCGAATTAAAAAATGGAGTTCAAAAAGAATACACAGTAGAATTATTCAATTGGATATCTGCAGGAAAATTATCTATTCCATTTTCTTTTTTAATTGATCCGCTATCTTCTTTATTCTTATTAATCATTACAGGAATTGGGTTCTTGATTCACGTTTACTCAGTTGGGTATATGAGCCACGATGAAGGCTTCTCCCGTTTCTTTGCTTATTTGAATCTCTTTATTTTCTTCATGTTGTTGTTGGTGATGGGCTCAAACTACCTAATCATGTTTGTGGGTTGGGAAGGCGTTGGATTGTGTTCTTATTTGTTAATCGGATTCTGGTTCAAAAACACAGCTTACAACAATGCAGCGAAAAAAGCATTCATCATGAATCGTGTTGGAGATTTAGGATTTTTGTTAGGCATTATTTTAATTTTTGTAACGTTCGGAAGTATTGGTTATAGCGATGTATTCGAACAAGCAAAAAATATGGGTTCGGGAGATACTACCATTACAATTATTGCTTTACTATTATTTGTTGGAGCGATGGGGAAAAGCGCTCAGCTTCCATTGTATACTTGGTTGCCGGATGCGATGGCAGGACCAACTCCTGTATCTGCATTGATTCATGCTGCGACCATGGTAACAGCAGGTATTTACATGATTGCCCGTTCAAATATCTTATATACGCTTTCTCCGGATGCAATGAATGTAGTTGCAATCATTGGTGTTTGTACAGCTTTGTTTGCTGCAACAATCGGCTTGGCACAAAATGATATTAAAAAAGTATTGGCATATTCTACGGTATCACAATTAGGATATATGTTCCTTGCTCTTGGAGTGGGTGCTTATACCGGAGCGGTGTTTCACGTAATGACACATGCATTCTTCAAAGCATTATTATTCCTTGCTGCAGGAAGTGTGATTCACGCAATGAGTGGTGAACAAGATATTCGTAAAATGGGCGGATTAAAAAAATACATTTCTAAAACGCATATTACATTCTTAATAGGAACACTTGCCATCGCAGGTTGTTTCCCTTTCTCCGGATTCTTTTCCAAAGACGAAATTTTAGCTCACGCTTTCGAACATAATAAATTACTTTGGATCTTAGGAATTTTGGGTGCAGCAATGACAACCTTTTATATGTTCCGTTTATACTTCTTAACCTTCCATGGAAAATTCAGAGGCACACACGAACAAGAACATCATTTGCACGAATCGCCTCCTTCAATGACAATTCCTTTGATCGTTTTGGCAATACTTTCTATAGTTGGTGGTTTTGTTGGAATCCCGGCAGCATTGCACGGCACACATTATTTACAAGCGTTTTTAAGTCCTGTTTTTGAAGCATCTTCTTTCAGAATAGTTCATCACTTATCACATGAAACCGAATACATATTAATGGCTATCGCAACAGTAATTATGATAGCAGCTATTTATTATGCTTTTACAACTTATGTTAAGAAAAACACAATTCCGGTTGAAGATGATGAAGCATTAAAACCTGCACATAAATTAGTTTACAATAAATATTGGGTAGATGAAATTTACGAAGCACTTATTACAAAGCCATTGAATTTGTTGTCAGAAGCATTCCACAAAATAATCGACAATCAATTAGTAGATGGAATTGTAAATGGAGTTGGCTCAGCAGTTAGCTGGATGAGTGGAACAATTCGTTTGGCACAAACAGGAAATATCGGGTTTTACATTTTTGTAATGGTGATTAGTATTGTATTAATATTATTCACACAACTATTTTAATTGTTGACTGGAATTTATTCCCCTCTTGAGAGGGGCTAGGGGTGTGTCTTTTTAGAATTTAGAAATTAAGATTTAGATTTTTATAAAAATATGATTACATTATTATTAATATTTTTTCCTTTAGTTGCAGGATTACTGTTGTTGTTTGTAAAAGGACAACAAGCGAAAATAGTTGCATTGGGTGCTGCAGTTGTGGAACTTGCTATTGCAGCTTTTGCATTGACTCAATTTCACCAGGATGCAACTACACAATTCGAATGGAATTGTGTGTGGGTGCAATCGCTGGGAATTAATTTTCATGTTGGGATAGATGGCATTTCTATGTTGTTGGTTTTGCTTACAACATTTTTAGTTCCGCTAATTATTCTTACTTCTTTCAGAAACGATTATAAAAATCCTTCTGCATTTTATTCATTAATTCTAATCATGCAAATGGCATTGGTTGGAGTGTTTGTTTCACTAGACGGATTTTTGTTTTATGTGTTCTGGGAACTTGCATTAATTCCAATCTATTTTATTTGTTTGTTGTGGGGAGGAGAAGACAGAGCAAGAATCACCTTCAAGTTTTTTGTTTACACTTTAGCAGGAAGTTTATTCATGCTCGGAGGATTAATCTATTTATACCTGCGTACTCCGGGAGAACACAGTTTTGATATTGCTGCACTTTATGCTGCCGGACAAAGCCTAGACGTTGTTCACCAAGGTTATGTGTTTTGGGCAATGTTTATTGCGTTTGCTGTAAAGATGCCAGTTTTCCCTTTCCATACTTGGCAGCCGGATACCTATACAACAGCTCCAACTCAAGGAACAATGATGCTTTCGGGAATCATGTTAAAGATGGGGACATTTGGAGTGATTCGTTGGTTGCTGCCATTGGCTCCGTTGGGAGTTGAAAAATATGCAACTGTTGCAATTGGGTTAGCGGTATTCGGGGTGGTTTATGCTTCATGTATTGCTATCGTTCAAAAAGATTTCAAACGTTTAATTGCGTATTCATCTATTGCTCACGTTGGATTAATTGCAGCCGGAATTTTATCTATGAATACACAAGGAGTTCAAGGTTCAATGATACAAATGTTGAGTCACGGGGTGAATGTTGTCGGATTATTCTTCATTGTTGATCTTATTCAAAAACGCACAAATACCCGCGAAATAGCTTCTTTAGGTGGAATCAGAAATGTTAACCCACAATTCGCAGTTTTCTTTTTAATTGTTTTATTAGGAAGTGTTGCGCTTCCATTAACAAATGGATTTGTGGGAGAGTTTTTATTATTGAATGGCGTTTACCAATTCAATCCATGGATGGCAGGGTTTGCGGGATTGTCTGTTATTTTGGGTGCTGTTTATATGTTACGTAGTTACCAATCCATTATGTTGGGTGAAATAAACGGAATTACTTCTTCATTTGCTCCCTTGGAGACAAGTGAAAAAGCAGTATTGATAATTATTTGTGCAGCAATCATTGTGTTTGGAGTTTTTCCAAAACCATTGACAGACATTGTTTCACCAGCAGTTGATCAACTTGTAGGAAACTTAAGAGTAGCATTAGGAAAGTAAAATAAATTTAATTGTCACCCTGAGCGGAGTCGAAGGGCGTAATTCGTTAAAATTCGTAATTCGTAGGTTCATATATGAAAGCATTAGTATTACTTTCTTCTTTAGGTGTTATTGCATTGTTAGCTGAAATTTTCAGCTTCAAAAAATTATTATACCCAATTGTATTGCTTGGTTTAATTACGGCATTTGTTCTGAACATTTTTGATTGGGACACAAATCATACTTATTATAAAATGATGCAGTATGATAATTATGCTGTAGCATTTACAGGAGTAATTATTGTAGTAGCATTTCTTTGGTTTTTGATGGCAGAAGGATTTTTTAAAGAAGAATCTAACTTAACTGATCACTTTGCATTGGTGCTGTTTGCTCTGGTGGGAGCTGTAATGATGGTTTCATACAATAACATGGCAATGTTGTTTTTAGGAATTGAAATTCTTTCTATCCCGATGTATATTTTAGCCGGAAGTAATAAAACAAATGTTTCTTCAAATGAATCTGCATTCAAATATTTAATCATGGGGGCATTTGCAACCGGATTCTTGCTTTTTGGTATTGCATTGATTTACGGAGCTACAGGCTCATTCGACCTTTCTGAAATTGCTAATGCAGTTTCTGCCGGAACTGCATCCACTGCAATTTTTTCTGTGGGAGTTTTGTTAATGCTAATTGGAATGGCATTTAAAGTTTCAGCTGCACCATTTCATTTCTGGGCACCAGATGTATATCAGGGAGCACCAACTGTAGTAACTGCATTTATGGCAACCATAGTTAAAACGGCAGCATTTGCAGCCTTCTTAAGATTGTTCTCAACAACATTTATGGAAGTACATGGCACATGGACAAATGTTGTTTGGGTGATGGCAGCATTAACATTGTTGGTTGGAAATATTACAGCAGTATTGCAGACAAGCACAAAACGAATGCTTGCATATTCCAGTGTTGCACATGCAGGATATATGTTGTTGGCCCTGTTAGCAGGAAACGATTATTCTAACAGCGCTATTTTATTTTATGCAGCAGCGTACTCCATTGGTTCTATTGCAACATTCTGTATCGTTAATATTATTGCAAATGCAAAAAACGGAGACGGAGTAGAAGCATTCAACGGTCTTGCAAAAACAAATCCCTTCTTAGCAGTTGTAATGACAATAGCATTATTATCATTAGCCGGAATTCCGCCAACAGCAGGATTCTTCGCGAAGTATTATATTTTCACCTCAGCATTTGTTGCAGGAAACGTAGGATTAGTTTTAATTGCCATCATCGCATCATTAGTCGGAGTGTATTATTATTTCCGATTAATTATTGCCATGTATTTCAAAGAAAGCACAAGCACCGAAGCGGTGGAAGTAGACAGTAACCACAAATTATTATTATTGTTTATTGCAATTGTAATCATTGTTATGGGCTTGTTCCCTGATTGCGTGATTAAGTTGTTGTAAAAAAAAGATATAAATTTAAAAGCCTCAGTTCGTCTGGGGCTTTTTTATTTTACAAAGTGTATATTTGTTTTTATGAAATTCAAAGCACCCTCTCTCATCGTTCAAATATTTGCAGGAATGCTCCTGGGAATAATCGTTGGATATTTCTGGAAAGACTTTGCACCAAGCTTACACATCCTAAGCGATATTTTTATGCGCTTCATAAAAATGATTATCGCACCATTGGTATTCGCTGTGTTGGTAGTTGGTGTGGCTAAGGTGGGCGATTTTAAATCAGTCGGACGAATTGGAATTAAAACACTTTTATATTTTACAACTGCCGCAATTATTTCTTTGTTGTTGGGATTAATGTTGGTGAATGTATTTGCTCCCGGAAAAAAAATGCATTTGGAACTGCCCGCAGCTGATGCTGTAGTGGGTGTTGAAGCGGCAAAAAAATTCGACACAAAAAATTTCATCAATCACGTTATTCCGGAAAGCATTGTGGACGTAATGGCAAAAAACGAAATTTTACCCATCGTTATTTTTGCATTGTTTTTTGGAATTGCAGCTGCATCAATTGGAAATAAAGGGAAAGTAGTCGTTGACTTTTTTGATTCTGTTTCTCATATCATGTTTAAAGTCACAAATTATGTAATGGCATTTGCGCCATTCGGAGTGTTTGGTGCTTTGGCAGCAGTAGTTGCAAAACAAGGATTGGGTGTGCTTGCAGGCTATGTGTATTTAATCGGAACATTTTATTTAGGATTGCTTCTGTTTGTATTTGTTGTTCTGTTTTTGATTTGTTTCTTCATGAAAATTAATTTTTTCAAATTGTTGAACTACATCAAAGAACCTATTTTACTGGCGTTCAGCACAGCAAGTTCAGAAGCAGCCATGCCAAAAACAATTGAATCGCTAGAACGTTTTGGTTGCGGAAACAGAATTGTGAGTTTTGTATTACCACTTGGATACTCCTTTAATTTAGATGGTTCCATGATGTATATGACTTTTGCAACTGTGTTTATTGCACAAGCGTATGGTATTGAAATGACAGTCGGACAACAAGTAACAATGCTTTTAATTTTATTAGTTACAAGTAAAGGAATGGCTGGAATCCCCCGCGCATCACTGGTTGTAATTGCCGGAATGTTAGCACACTTTAATATTCCTGTTGCAGGATTATTATTACTATTAGGGATAGATCAAATTTTAGACATGGGCCGCTCCGCAACCAACGTTGTCGGGAATGCAGTAGCAACAGCCGTTATCTCCAAATGGGAAGGGGAATTACACAAGCCCACTGACTCATCGATTGATAAAGTCAAACTTGATTAAATCAGAATGATAGAGTTTTTAAAACAACTCACCGACCCGCAATCCATTATCGCTTATGGTGGTTTGGCGCTTTTACTTTTTGTAGTATTTGCAGAAACCGGACTCCTGATTGGATTTTTTCTTCCCGGTGATTCACTTATTTTTATTTCAGGAATGATTTGCGTTTCTAAACCGGAACTGCTTGGAGTGAATTTAATCAGTTTGATTTTATTGTTGTGTACCGCTGCAATTCTTGGGAATATTGTTGGCTACTGGTTTGGATATAAAGTGGGACCACCACTCTTCGAACGAAAAGATTCTCTCATTTTCAAAAAAAGATACCTAGAGGTAACGCGCGATTTTTATGATAAGAATGGTGGAAAAACATTAATTATTGGCCGCTTTTTGCCTATTATCAGAACCTTTGCGCCAATTTTAGCTGGAGTTGTAAAAATCGATTTTAAAAAATTCATGCTTTACAATATTGTTGGTGCATTTGCATGGATTGGAACATTGTGTAGCATTGGCTACTATCTCGGAACATATCTTTGGGTTCAACAAAATATCGGATACATTGTAATCGGACTTATTATCATCACCGCAATTCCTGTTATTATAACCTTCTTCAGGGGAAGAAAAAACAAACAATGATTTTGCAGATGACATTTGTCATTGCTCTTGACTTTAGTTAAGAGATTATTGTAATTTTGCAACCCGAATGGAAGTAGTACAATTTATCAGGAATTTTAGCGATGCCCAATACATCATTAATTGGGGAAGTCTGGCTTTCCTAATCTTTATAGTTTTTGCAGAGTGTTCTTTTTTAGCGGGTTTTTTCCTGCCGGGAAACTCCCTCATCTTTATGGCAGGAATCCTTTGTCATTCCAACCCCGAAATATTGGGAGTAAACCTACTTGTCTTGATTATTTTACTTTCCATTGCAGCCATGGTTGGTTATTATATTGGCTATTGGTTTGGCTTTAAAACTATGGGGCCAAGGTGCATGAAACCCGATACTAAGATTTTTATATTCAAAAAATGGTGGATTGACCAAACCGTTAATCTCTACGATGGCCATGGCGGAAAGATATTGGTAGTAGGACGTTTTCTTCCATTGATAAGAAATTTTGCACCGGTGATAGGCGGAATGATTCAGATGGATTATAAAAAATACATGTTTTACAATGTGATTGGAGCTTTTATATGGGTGGGTTCCCTAGCCGGAATAGGGTATTACTTTGGCTCCGATCCATGGGTATTCAACAACATTGGCTACATCATTATTGCCCTGATAATCATAACGATAGCCTCCCTTTTCGTAAAAACCAAAGCTACCAAAAACCGAAACTAACCCCGCCCTTTCCTTTATCACCTTATCACTCCATCACCTTATCACCCTTTACCTAGTCACTTAGTCACCCAATTACCTAGTCACCTTTAAATAGCAAATCCCACCTGTTACGGCTCAAATTCAACCATTTAATAAAAGACAAAATCTCAAGGCAATCTTTTATAGTAATTCGTGGTTATTAGTCGGGTTTTACTTAAGATTCTTAATCATTTATTTACACATGAAAAATTTTTACATTAGAAATAGATTTAGTATGTTTGATGCCCTATTGAAGAAAATTTCGATAGCAAAAAAGAATATCTTTTCACAAATTTGTATGTATTAAAAACTAAATAATAAAATTAACCAAAATCAAATAAATATGAGTAATCAAAAATCAACATCAGGCGGATTTAATTTCATGACCGCACTTTTAGCAATTGTAATCTGTTTAGGAATTGGAATTCTTATTCACGTATTTGTATTAGGGGCGCCATCACATTTTGATGCAGAAGGACATCCAAAACAAGGTGACTTGCTTGGAATGATGCACGCAGGTGGATTCATTGTGCCTATCCTTATGGCAATTTTTATGATTATCGTTACTTTTTCTATTGAGCGTTTAATCACAATCTCAAAAGCAAAAGGAAAAGGAAAATCAGATGCATTTTTACGCAATATCAAAGCATTGTTAGCAAGCAACCAACACGAAGAAGCTATCGCTGCTTGTGATAAACAACAAGGTTCTTTGGCTAATGTTGTTCGTGCCGGAATTGAAAAACTTCAGACCGTACAAAACGATAGCTCATTAAACAGCGAAGATAAAATTGAAGCGGTTCAAAAAGAATTAGAAGAAGCTACTTCTTTGGAATTACCAATGCTTTCTAAAAACTTATCTATTATCACTACTTGTGCTACAATCGCAACTCTTTGGGGTTTGATTGGAACAGTATTCGGTATGATTCGTTCATTTGCTGCGATGTCTGCTGCAGGTTCTCCTGATACAGCTGCACTTGCAACAGGTATTTCTGAGGCACTTATCAATACAGCAATCGGTATCATCGGATCTGTTGTTGGTATTATCGCTTACAACTATTTTTCCAGCCGTGTTGATGCTATTACACATAGCATGGACGAAGCAGGATATAGTTTATTGCACACATTGAAAACTTCAAAATAATTCTTGACAGTAGATTTAACTAATTAAAAAAAACAGATATGGCTGAAGTATCATCATCTAAGGGTAGCCCCACATTGGACATGACACCAATGGTGGATTTAGCTTTCCTTTTGGTTACTTTCTTTATGCTTACTGCTACTTCAAGAGTTACTGAACCAGTTGTTGTTGATACTCCTTCTTCTACTGCAGATAAATTATTACCTAAAAACGTAATATTAATATCTATTGACGATAAAGGAAAACCATTTTATAATATCAACGACCCGGATGTTCGCAAAAGAACCTTGCAGAAAATGGCACAACAATACAGAGTAGAATTCACAGCAAAAGAAATAGAAACTTTTGGTGGAATGACAAGTATTGGTGTACCAATGGCGAACTTAAAGAAATATATAAATATGGAAGATGCCGATAGGGTAAAAAGCAAATCCCCGGGCGTTCCACACGATTCATTGCATAACGAACTAGGCGACTGGATTCAATTTGGTAGAATAGAAGCGGCAAAACAAGCAAAAAGCGAAAAAGATAAAGCTGAAAAACTTGGAAGAGAATTTAAGTACGAACCTTTGCGTTTTGCTATAAAAGCAGATGCTGATGCAAATTATATTGCAGTAAAAGATATCATTAAGGTGTTTACCGATTTGGAGATTTACTCTTTTAATTTGATTACCGACTTGGAACAAGGTCCGGCACCGGCAACAGAATAATAAATATTATTTATGGAATTATTTATAGATATGCATCTAATGAGTAATTCTACCATTAAAAACATTTAATCGGAATAAAATGGCAGAAGTAAATACAGGTGGTGGCGGTGGTGGAAAGCACGAGAAAAAGCGCGCCAAAAAATCATCTACACGAATAGATATGACACCAATGGTGGATTTGGCTTTTTTGCTGCTTACGTTTTTCGTTTTAACATCAACGTTCGCAAAACCAAAAACATTGGAGATTAATTATCCGGCAGACCCAAAAGATCCAAAGGATAGAATTAAAGTAAACAATGCACTTACTTTTATTTTAACTGAAAAGGATAAAGACGGAAAAGAGCAAGCGTATTATTATTACGGAGAATTTTTTGCAGAAGGAATGGAAAACAAAGAAGGAAAACCATTAACAAAACTGACTAAAACAGATTTTTCTTCGGAAGGAATACATAAAATTTTGTTAGACAAAAATGCTCCGACAATTAAAAACATTAACGATTTAACCGAAAAATTCAAGAAAAAAGAAATTGCGGATTCAACATTTAAGCGTTTGGTCAGAAGAGAAAAGGGTTTGAAAGAAGCATTAACAGTGCTTGTTAAAGCAGATGACAAAGCGGTATACAAAAACGTAATTGATTTAATTGATGAATTAAATATTTGCAACATTGGTAAATACGCAGTTGTAGATATGGGTGCAAAAGAATTAGAATTATTACAGTCAACAGCTAAATAATAGTAAGATGGCAGAATCATCAATCTTTAACAATTGGAACAGTGTAGTTGCCCCTGTGCGCAACGAACTGGTTTTCGAAGACAGAAACAAAGCTTACGGAGCATATGAGCTACGTAGGAATCACAATCGTAGTGTTGCTTTTGCTGTATTAATTACGGGAGCAACATTTTTACTTGCAGTGAGTATTCCTGCAATTATTGATTGGATAAACAATAAAATGGAAGAAGTTGAAGTGCCTATCGACAATACAATTGTTGATTTAACGGCTCCTCCTCCAATTGACGAATCAGAACCACCACCAC
>SXGT01731028.1_pt1 | contig 41342 bp, 6 predicted proteins | sample 3176221 | NCBI WGS metagenome assembly SXGT01 (sample SAMN11356862, study PRJNA531348) | freshwater metagenome | isolation source: freshwater sample F1-120 | place: China: Fuxian Lake, Yuxi | collected 2017-12-25
AACCGTTATGACGCCAGACGCCGCGCCCACGCTGAGGACGGCCGCATCACTGGACGCCCACGACACCGCGCCGCCGGAATTAGCAGATGGCGCCACCAGCGCAAAGGACGCGTCGCCGTAGACCAAGGATTGACTGCCGTGTGCGCCAAGACCAATGCTTCCAATGGTGGGCGTGCCCTTGGCCACGGTCACGGTCATAGTAGTAGACCCGGCATTCCAATTATTCGTGGAAGCCACCGTCGCAGTAATGACGGCGGAGCCAGCGCCCACGACGGACACAACTGCCATAGAAACCGTAACAACGCCCGTATTTGCGGATGAATACGTGATGGCGCCATCGCTGCTCACGGTGGGCGCCACCAGCGCAAAGGACGCATCCGCCGCCAAACCAAACACCTTTGAAATGCCGGCGGCATAAAAGGCGCCGAACACGGGGGTGCCTTTCACGACGACCTGGGTTGCTGACACGCTGCCGCCGAGCCAGTTGGCAGTAGCCGCCACTGTGGCAGTAATGACCGCGGACCCCGCGCCCACGACCGTGACCACACCGGAAGACGCATCCACCGCCACCACGGATGTATCGCTGGAAGCCCAGGACAGCGCGCCGCCGGAATTCGTGGTGGGCGCCACCACCGCAAAAGACGCATCTGCCGCAACGCCGTATGTCTTGGTGGACAGCGCTAATGCCCCGATGGTGGGCGTGCCCTTGGCAACCGTGACCGTGGCAGTAACGCTGCCGCTGAGCCAGTTGGCGGTAGCCGCCACCGTGGCGGTAATGACTGCGGACCCTGCGCCCACGACCGTCACCACGCCGGAAGACGCGTCCACCGTCGCAACGGCGGTATTGCCTGATGCCCACGACACGGCGCCACCCGAGTTGGATGACGGCGCCACCAGCGCAAAGGACACATCCGTGCCGTATGTCTTGGTAAAGGAGCCGGTCAAATTGCCGATGCTGCCCAGGGTGGGCGTGCCCTTGGCAACCACGAGCGTGGCGGACACGGAGCCGCTGTTCCAGTTGGCGGTAGCCGCAGCCGTGGCGGTGATGAGCGCCGAGCCCGCGCCCACCACCGTGACCACGCCGGAAGCCGCGCCCACCGTGGCAACGGCGGTATTGTCGGAAGCCCAGGACACGGTGCCGCCGGAATTCGCCGCAACGGCGCCGGCCAATGAAAACGACGCATCCACGCCAAATGTCTTGCCCGCAATTGTAAAGGTGCCGAATGTCGGCGTGCCCTTGGCAACCACGAGCGTGGCCGAAACCGAGCCGCTGTTCCAGTTGGCGGTAGCCGCTGCCGTGGCGGTGATGACTGCGGACCCCGCGCCCACAATACTCACGACGCCGGAAGCGGCGCCCACGGTTGCCACTGCTGCCCCGGACGCATCGGTTGCGTATGTGACCGCGCCGCCCGAAGACGCAACCACGGCGCCGGCCAATGAAAACGACGCATCCACGCCAAAGGTTCGCGGGAATATCAAAAAGGAGGTAAGGTCCGGCGTGCCTTTGACGACGGTGACGCTGGTAGACACGGCGGCGCTGGAATACAGCCCGGATGCCGCCTGTGTTGCGGTAATGGTTGCGGAGCCGACCCCCACCACCGTGGCAACCGCGCCGGACACCGACACCACCGCCGTATTAGACGACGCGTACGTAAAGGCGCCGGCGCTGTTGCTGCTGGGGTCAATGAGCGCAAAGGACGCGTCTGCCGCAAGGCCGTATGTCTTGTTTGGAATGGCGGCCATGGCGCCAATGGTGGGCGGGATGATGGTGTTGTATACCTGGACGCTGGATATGGTGCCGGGCCACACTTCATCGGTTCCGTTGGTGATGTACGTGGGCGTGACCACCCAGGAGCCGCCAATGGTGACGTTGCCTCGCCCAATGACATTGCTGCCGATGGCCACCGAGGAATACAAGAAGGTTTCATTGTCCTTGTTTTTAACGATGAAAAACAGCGTGGTGCCGCTGCGATACACCGTGAGGTTGTAATTCACGTTGGCGCTGAGGGTGCCCATGTCCGTGAAGTTGATGGTGGAGCCGGAAAACGACCAGTGCAAATACGGGGTGCTGGAATTTGTGAGCCAAATGCCCCAGCCGCGGTCCGAATTGCTGCCGTTCACGTTGTACATGTTTCCGATGATGGACTTCCAAGACGTGGGTTTTTGCCCGTTCCAGCGGAAGTCAATGTTCATCCACCAGCCGGAAATATCGGCAATCACGGGGAAGGCGGTGTCGGCGGTGGCGTACCGAAACGCAACGTTTGTGCCGGTGCGGTTATAAATGTTGCCCAACTGCGCAAACCGCCCGCCAATCAAGTAGTAGTATGTCGGCATAATGGCGCCCACGCCCTTGGTGCCGGTTGCGACCAGCGACACGCCCGACAAATCCGCTCCGCTTAAATCGGTGCTGGCATTCACGGTGACGCCGCTAAACACGGTGCTGGCCTGCAATCCGCCCCCTGTCAAAACCGCGCCACTGAGGTTAGCGCCCGTCAAATTTGCGCCGGAAAAGTCGGTGCCCAGCAACGACCGCCCGGTAAACACCGCGTTTGACGCATTTGCTTTGCGGAAATTCACGCCGTCAAGGGCTGCGCCGCTGACAAACGACACCGCCGACACGTCGGCGTTGTAATAATTCAAGGGCGCCCCCGACACGGTGAGCCGGAGCGGCGTCCAAGTGACGGAGCCGTATGTTGCGGTTCTGAATTGAAGCGCCGATATGGTGCTGGCGCCGGCGACACCGGTGAGCAGCACCTGCCCCGACGACGCATCCACCGTGGCAACATTGGAGTTGGAACTGATGTAGCGGATGGGGCCGGAGGTGCTGGTGCTGGTGGGCGGCGTGAGCGTGAAGCACGGCGCGCCGTTGGCAATGCTGGCGTTTGCGCCCAATGAAAACGCGCCCACCGTGGGCACCGTGACTTCTTGAATCATGGTGACGCCGTACGGCAAATTGGCGTCGGAACTTTGCACGGACGCAAAAATACTGGGCGCAAAGCGCCACCCCGAGTTCAACAAGTTGTCATAAATGTTGACGGTGGTGCGGTCGTAGTAGTATTGCAGCGGGCTCTGGCACACTTGCAACCGGGTGGTAGAGCCGTACACCAAGTCGTAATAGCCGACGGAGTACGTGGTTGCGGTGTCAAACCACAGCACCGTAGTAGCCGCCAGCGCGTCGGACCACGGCAACACGGCCATGCCTTGGTATTGGGTAAGCATGGTGCACGACGACGGCGCGCCTGCCGCAACCGGCACCAAGCCATTCAATTTCAGCATGAAGGAGTAGTAGTATCGCACGCCGCCATTCAGCACCACGTAATTGTTTGGCCACGTGGCCAGCGTGAATGCGGTGCCCGGCAAAATGATGTAATTGCTGACGGAGGGGGTGCGACCCAAATTAATGGTGCGCAGCGTGTCTTGGATGCTGGCGCCGTAATGCGTGGCCGTGGCGGCTTGTGTTGCCGTGATGACGGTAATGCCTTCGCTAATCACGGTGACCACATTTCCGCCGGTGATGGTTGCGACGGCGGGGTTGCTGCTGGTGTATGTGAATGCGCCGGACGAATCGCTGGCCGGCGGGATGAGCGTGTAATAATACTGCCCGCCGTTGTATGACGCGTCGGCCCGTGTGGCCGAAAATTCTTTGAGGCCGGGATTGCGCAACGCCCCGACGGTGACGACGCCCATGCTGACGCTGCCGGCCAAATACGAGGCGTTGGTTGCCTGCGCCGCAATGATTTCTGCCGAACCGGACACGCCCACCACCGTCGCCACATTGCCGCTGACGGTGATGACGGACGTATTGGAACTGGTGTACGTAAAGCCGGTGCTGGCGTTGGTTGACAGCGGTGCGACAAGCACAAAGGAGGCGTCGGTGCTGACCCCCAGCGTTTTGTATGCGGGCGTGACCACGAAAGAATATGCCGGGGTGGCTTTTGTGACCGTGAGCGTGAAAAACACGGAGCCGGTGTCATACAGCGCATTGGCGGCCTGGGACGCGGTGATGACCACGACGCCGGGCGCCACAATGGACACCACCGTCCCTGCCACCGTGGCAATGGCGGTGTTTGAACTGGCGTATGTGAATGCGCCGCTGCTGTCGCTGGTGGGCGGCACCACGGCAAAGGACACATCGGTCAAATACGTCTTAGACACGGCGCTGCCCATAAAGGCGCCGATGGTGGGTGCCGCCTTGGCAACCGTGAGCGTAAATGTGGCGGTGCCGGCGTTATAAAAGGCGGTTGCCGCCACGGAGGCCGTAATGACGGCGGTTCCTGGTGCCACAATGCTGACGATGCCGGTGGCAGCGCCCACGGTTGCCACGCCGGTATTTCCGGAGGAATACGTAATGGCGCCGCTGCTGTCCACGGTGGGCGGCACCACGGCAAAGGACACATCGGTCAAATACGTCTTAGACACGGCGCCGCCCATAAAGGCGCCGATGGTGGGTGCCGCCTTGTTAATGACGACGCTGACATTCACGGAGCCGGCAACGTAATTCTCCGACAGCGCCTGGGCTGCGGTGAAGGTGACTGTGCCGGGCGTGAGCATGGTGGCGGCAGTGCCGGCAATTGTCGCAATGGCGGTGTTGCCGCTGGTGTATGTGAATGCGCCGCTGGAATTGCTGATGGGGGGCGTGACGGTGAAGGTGCCTGCGCCCCCCGGCACCCACGTCTGGGCGGGGTGCGTCCAAGACATTGTGGGAACGGGCGGGTCCACGTATGCGCGCACGCCCGTGATGGTGCCCACCCAATTTTCCGTTCCCGGAACAACCCAGGTTCCCAAGGACACTTGCCCGGTTCCTAGCGCAAAACTGCCCATAGCCGCGGAATACACGCGCAGCCGGTTGGTGGAGGCGTCGGTCAGCATAAAATCAATGTTTGTGCCGCGCTTTACCACCGTGACGGTGTGCGCAATGTTGTGCATGGTTGCCCCCACATCAAAGCCGGTGAGCGTGTATTCGTGCCCGCCGGTATTGAACGTCCAATACAGGGTGTTGGCGTTGCTGAGCCAGATTGCCCAGCCGCGGTAGCCGGCGGAGGTGTACATGTTGCCAATCAATCCACGCCACGTGCCGGCGCCGCCGGTGACCACAAAATCCACGCTAAATGCCCAGTTTGTGTTGCCTTGCAGCGTGGGGAAGCCGCCGGCCGTAATGTTGTTGGTGACCAAGTTTGTTCCGCTGGCGGAATACACCAAGCCCGCCTTGAAAATGGTGCCGGCAACGTTCTTGAATTGCGTCGGCAACAAGGTGGTGGTATTGAGTGCCACGCCGCCGGACACAGCCCCCACGCCGCCCGTTCGCAGCGAATACATGCCCGTTAAATTGCTGGTTCTGAAATCGCTGGTTGCGTCAATGTTGGTGAGGGACAGGGTGGCATTGGTAAAGTTGCAGCCCGAAAACACGGACCCCGCAAAATTAGAGCCGGTCAAATTGACGCCGGAAAAGTCGGTTCCTACCAGCGTTTGTCCGGAATAGTTGTAGCCGTCTACGCCGACGTACGCAACCACGCGAGTTACGCTGCCGACCATTGCCTCGGTTGCCTTGGCCCAATACCCGGCATACGACACCGTGTATGTTCCGCCCGCCGTGTCAATCATTCCGTAATTGGCGGTGTTGGTGTAGGAATATGTCGTAATCACCGCGCCGGTGTCGCGATTAACGAATATAAAGTCATATTTTGCGGCACGGCGAATGACGGTGACGGTGTAATTCACATTCAGTGACACCGCAAATCCCGGGATGGAAAATTCGCCGACTCCGCCCGTGTTAAACGACCAATACAAGTTGTTTGCGTTGCTGACCCACATGCCCCACCCCCGATTATTTGTGGATGCGTACATGTTGCCAATGACGCCGCGCCACGTGGCCGCGCCGCCGGTGACCACAAAATCCACACTAAACATCCAATTTGTGAAGAGCGGCAAACGAGGAAAGCCACGAATATCGCCGTACGTGTGCGTGAGCGCAGCCCCCGTTTCGCTATACACCAGCGTGCCCTTGAACAGCAGCCGCTCCGCCATCGCATAATTATACGGCAGCAACGCGGTGGAGCCCGTCATGGGGAGAGAATACACGTTGGTCAAATTGCAGGAACTGAAATCGGTGGTTGCCGACACGGTGACGCTGGTGAGCGTTGCGTTGGTAAAATTGCAATTCACAAAGCGGGTTCCGGACATATTCACGCCGGTCAAATTCACGCCTGAAAAATCGGAGTTTGTAAGCGTGAAGCCGGCGATGCTTGAACCCGGCCCCAAAATAAAGCCGTTTGCCATAAAGTAGCCCGACGGCAACGACGCCGGCGTGTTCAACATGCCGCTGGCAACCACGTTGGAAAATGAAGCCGTTGCCATAACGACGCCCGATATATCCACGCCCGACATGACGACGTTGGTTAAAATGGCGGAGCCAAGCGCCGCCCCCCGCAACGACCCGCCGGTGATTGTAACGCCCGTGAAATTGGCGGACGCCAGCGTGGCGTTTGTGAAGGTGCAGTTGGTAAATGTTGCGCCGCTGAAATTAATGTTGCTCAAATTCAGGCCGCTGAAATCAGTGCTGTCAAACACCACCCCGGTAAAAGGACCGGCATACGGCCCCACCAAGTAGCGGTTGCGCTCCACATAGCCGGACGGAACCAGTGAAAAGTTGCCGGTGTATTGCCCCGTTCTGGCGCCGCTCAAATCCATTGCGGTGGATGTGGCCGAATTCAACAATCCGCCGGACAAATCCGCGCTGCGCATGGCGGTTCCCGAAAAGTTGAGGCCGACGACATTTGCGCCGGTAAGGACGGCGTTATTGAGGTTCATGCCCCGCACCACCGCCGCACTGGCATCCACGTTGGGACCCAATATAACGCCCATACCCAGCGTGGTGTTAATGCGCAACACGCCGCCGCTGCTGCCGGTGACTTCCACGATGGTGGGTATTCCCAAATAGAACAGCTTGATGTATGCGCGGGCTTCGGCCACGTTGTAATACGTGTCAATGACGTTGCTGTATCCGGTGGGCAAACTGAGGCCGGTGGTAATGGCGGTGTTGGTTGTGACGGTGGCATCAAAGGTGCAGTACGTGGTGACCGGCGTTGTAAAGTTGGCGGACGGGAAGGCGTAAAAGTAGGTGCCAATCAAGAACACCAAGGGCGCCGCCGCAAAATAGGTTCCCACCGGCACGGTAATGGTGCACACCAACGCCCCGGTTGTCAAGTTCATTTTGTACAAGTTGTTTGCCTGTCCGGCCGTGACTTCGGGAGAGAACAACACCACGTTGCCGTTTTCATCAAATGCGGATTGCGAGACATTGGTGTAGTTGTTGCGTGCCGCGATTTCGGCGCTCATTGGCGTGACGGTTGCGGTGGTGACGTTGTCGCTCAAACGAACAAACTTGACATAACTGGTGGCGCCTCCATTAAAATAGCAGTACGTGACAAAGGTGTTGGACCGGTTGAGCCACAGATGCAAGCCGCCGCCGGAGACGCCGCTGGCCAGCGTTACAGGCGTGGCCCCCGTTGTCAAGTTATATTTGTAGGCATTGAGACGGTCGGAGGTGTACAAGAAGACGCCGGAATTATCCACACACGCGGTAATGCCGCCGTATCCAATGCTGCCGACCACCGTGCCGGATGACACGTCAATCTTGTTAATTCCGCCGCCCCAGAACTTGGTTTGGTAGTAAAAATTGCCGCTGGGGTCGTATGTGCCGGGAAATACTGACACCAACCCTGTTGTCAGGTAATTGGTTGCGCCGGTCATGACGTTCTTGTAGCCAATGGTGCCCGTGCTCCATGACAGCGCCAAGTCAATGACCTTGTTTGCGGTGCGACTGACGTACACGCTCTGGGAGCCGTGACTGATTGACGCGGGATTGTATGCCGCATATCCCGCATAGCCGCAATAATACGCATAATTGGTTGGCAATGCCCCGGCAGGAACATTGACCATGGCGCTGGTTTTGATGCCGTTGAGGGTGGTTCCCGTGAATATGGTGTTTCCAACATTTGCGCCGCGTAAATCCGCGTTTGTGAGGACGGCATTTGTGAGGTTTGCCGACGTGAGCGTGGCAGACCGCAAATCCGCGTTTGTGAATCCGGCATTTGTGAGGGTTGCCGACGTGAGCGTGGCAGACCGCAAATCCGCGTTTGTGAGGACGGCATTTGTGAGGGTTGCCGACGTGAGCGTGGCATTTGTCAAGGATGACCCGCTGAAATCGCACCCGCTCAAATCCACGCCGGTCAAATTAAATCCCGATAAATCCAAGGCGGCAAACGAGATGCCACGCAAAGACGCAACATACGGCGCCAAAATGTATTGATTGCGGAAACCCGTGCCCGCCGAAAATGTGGCAGACGGGGTTCCGACCAGTGGCCCGGACACGGCGCCGCTCAAATCCGCCCCCGTGAAAATTGCGCCAGACACGTTTGCGCCGCTCAAATTCACGCTGCGCATAACCGTGTTTGCGAAACTGGTGTTTGTGAGCACCGCATTGGTCAAATTTGCGGAAGTAATGGTATAGCCCGACACGGCGACATTTGCCAGGTTGATTCTTGGCCCCATAATCACGCTGTTGCTGGAAAAGGAGAGCCCATTTGTATTGAACGGCGACTTGATTGCGGTGAATTCGGTTATAGTGGGTGTGCCGCTGCTGTTGTAGCACTTCAAATAGTAGCGGTCTTCTACCACGTTGTATGCCGTTCCCACGGCGTTGTTCAAGCCGTTGGGTAAATTCATGAGGGTGATGCTGGCGGTTGCGGCGGTGGTGGTTGCGTCAAAGGCGGCGTAATCGTATGCCCGTCCAATCAACGCATCCATGCGCATGGACCGGCCATTGCTGTCGGCAGTGGGGAACACGCGCACATACCTGGCAACCACCGGCGTGGTGAAGTAACTGTATCGCTTGGTGTTTTGGTCGGTGGAGCCGATGAACGTGCCGGACACCGCCGTAAAGGTGGAGTTGTCGTTGCTGACAGAAACCGTGTATGCGGTGACCCATTGTGCGAAATCCGGACGGCCTTGAATGACCACACCCACCACCGGAATGGCGGCGCCCAAATCAACTTGCACCCACGACCCAGCCGCAGTCAAAGGCGACCACCCGCCGCCGTCAATGCGCGGGTCATTATACGCCCCGCCAATGGCTCTGCTTTCCCACGACGACGACGTGGAATACTGCGATATGGTGGAGTATGCCTGCCCGCGGTATTTGGTAAAGAATGCGTAGCCCACCGACCCAATGATTTGCATTCCGTATGACAAGGAATACAGCCCAATCGGCACGGTATATGTGGTGATGAGCGCGCCGTCTGACAGCCGATATTTGTAAATGTTGTTAGCAGACCCGGCAACCACCGTGGTGGTAGTGAGAAACACAAAACTGCTGGTGTCATCAAACGCAACCGACCACAAGAAATTGCTGTTGTTGCGCGTGGCAAAGGGGTCTGTCACCGTGTATGCGGTATTGTTGTTCTGTAAATTAATGACCGCAAAGAACGAGGTGTTGGTGGTAGCGCCGTACGACGAATACAGCAAATATTTATTCAGTTTATCAATAAACACGGTTCTGCCGCCATTGGCGCCGCCTGAATAAATGGTGGTTGTTTCATACGTTGCGGTGTTAATGCGATACACGTAGGTTCCATCACACGCGTATATGAATGCCGACGACGAATCAATGGCCAAATTCTGGCTGATGATGCCGTTGACCACGTAATCCGTCGCGCCCGTGGCGAGATTGTATTTGTGTATCTTCTGGCTGGAACCAATCCAGGTGGTGATCCACGCGTAGGTGGCATCGTAGTGATACACCGCATAATACGGCGAAAGATAATTGACGTAATTCATTGTGCCGGCAATCACGTCCCTCACCACGCACGTTGCGGTGTTGTTTTGTAGTACCACATCCGCACGCATGGACATGCCGTTGGCCGCGTTTGCGGTGGGTGTAATGCGCACGTAGCGCGCCGTGACTGGCGACGCAAACGTGTTTGTCACCTTGGTTTGTTGGTCGGTGTTTCCGGTGTAGGTGCCGCCGACGCTGGTGTATGTGACGTCATCCGTGCTGACGGCAACCGTGTACGAAGTGACCCACTGGTTGTAATCATACCGGCCTTGTGTGGTTACACCGGTGACCACCATTGGCGAGCCGATGTCAATCTTGACCCACGCGCCGGTGGTGGTGTGTGGCGCCCACGACCCAGGGACCGTGCTATCAAGCATCGGGGTGTTGTGCAGCCCGCCATATTCCCCGCCGCCCCACGCACTGGACGTGGTATATTGAATGAGGCTTGACCCCGGTATAACGGATTGCGGCACGGTGACAATGTCATACGCCTTGTATGCCGTTTTTGAAACAAAGAAGCCGGCATTTACAAAGTAGTTGGTGTTGCCCATTTGGTGCCCGTTTGCGCCAAAGGTTGCGTTTGAGGAATACAACGAATACCCGCTGGGCAACAACGCCGTGCTGCCCACAATGTTGGTGTTGTTAATCACGCCGGTAAAGGTTGCGCCCGTGAAGTTCGTGGTGGATGACAGCGACACCGCCGACAAATTCGCATTGGTCAAATTCGCATTGGTTAAATTTGTGCCGCTCAAATTCACGCCGGTCAAGTTTGCGCCGCTTAAATCCACGCCACTGCTCAACACCACGCCGGTGGCAACAATGTATTGGTTGTAGAGGACAGCGCGAAGCGGCAAGGCAGACGGCGTGCCCACGATGGGCCCGGACACGGCGCCGCTCAAATCCAGCCCCGTCAAATTCGCGCCCCCCAAATTCACGCCACTCAAATTCACGCTTCTCAATGACGCCCCCGACAAATCTTTGTTTGCCAGGGTAGCGCCGGTTAGCACCGCATTGTTGAGGTTCATTCCCGCCAATGCCGCATTCACCGGATTACACCCAGGACCCAAGATGACGCCGCCATTTGCGAGCGTGGCGCCGGCAACCGTGGTATTGAAAAACGCATACCCTGCCGGCAACCCGGAGGGGGCGCTGCCGCCGCTAATGCCGCCCGACTGAATGCCCGTGAGCGTGGTGCCAGTGAAAATCGTGGCGCTGGTCATTACCGCATTCATAAAATTGGCGTTTGTGAGATTGCACCCCGTGAAATTGGTGCCGGTTAAATTCACGCCGCTGAAATCGGCGCCGCTGAAATCGGCGCCCGAAAACGGCCCGGCATACGGGCCAATGAGTGTTTGCGCCACAATGGCGTAGCCCGCGGGTATGGCAGCCGGCGTTCCAATAAACTTGCCGGTTCTGACGCCGGATACATCCACGCCGGTCAATGCCGCCGCCGTGAGTATGGTGCCGCTCAAATCTCCGCCGACCAATGACGTTCCACTCAAATCGCGGCCTGAAATGTCCACGCCTTCCAAATCCGAGCCACTGCGCCAGTTTTGATTGGATATTGGCGACACGCCGGACAGGGAGACTTGTGGCCCCACAATTGCCGGCGTCATCCAGCCCGCACCATTCAGTGCCCATTCTACGACGCACTGCGCGCCGTTAAACAGCAATTTGGAATACTGCCGCCTTTCCACGGGGTTGTACCATCCAAATATGTAGTTGTTGAAGCCGGTTGGCATGGTGAGCGTGGTAAATGACGCCGTGGAACTGGTGGACGCCAAATCAAAACTCAAATACGTGTTGCCGGTGCTTCTAAATGCGTAGCCAACGCCGCCAAACACAATGACCCCCGACAAATAAAAGCCAGACGGCGGCACATATGTCGCAATCAACGCGCCGTCACTGAGGCGATACTTGAACAAGTTGTTGGTGTACGTGGTTCCGCTGCTTACATTTTGTGCCCACGTCAAATACACGTGGGTGCTGGTGTCGTCCCAGCCAATTATATCCACGGCTCCGTTATAACTGCGAGCGGAATACGGGCTGGTAATGTCGCGTGTTGCGCCGGAACTAATGGTGATGATTGTGAATTTACCGCCAGAGGCGTACGTGCTGTATAACAAATACATGCTGTTCTTGTCAATCCACACTTGACGACCACCGCCTGCGCCGCCGGTATAAAGCGTTGCCGCAAGCGCCCCCGTAGCAATGTTGTATTTATACACATTGGTAGCATTTGCACAATACATGAACACGCCGCTGTTATCCACTTGGACTGTGCTAGAATGAGTGGAGCCATACGTATAATCAATGGCGTTTGTAGCCAAATTGAGGCGTTTAATGCCGCTTTCAGACCACAATGAAATAAATCCATATGTCCCGGTGTAATCAAAACACATCATATTGGGATACGCCAGCCCCGATAACACGCCGTATGAACCCGTTGCCATATTTTTGTAATACACTGACCCCGACGCCAGGTAATTTACATACCAATCATAATACATGGAGTAGGTGCGACTTATAAAAAACACATTACTCCATACCGTGTTTGGTGTTGACAGCGAGTAAGAATACGACGGAACGTTGCGGAAATACTGCGTGTAATTCACGGGGTAGTTGAAGGTAAAGCCCACAATGCCCGCGGACTGAACCCCGGTCATCGTCGCCCCCAAAAACGACGTCAAACCATCCACCGTGACATTTGTCAAATTGGCGCCCGTTAAATTCGCGCCGGTCATGCTGGTGCCACTCAAATTTGCGCCACTCAGGTCGGCGCCACTGAAATCGCAGCCCGTGAATACGGAGCCAGCAAGCACGCACCCCACCAAAGACATCCCTCGCAGCCCGCAATTTGTGAGCGTGCAGCTGGACAACGTTGTGCCGGTTAAATTCAAGCCAGTGAGATTTTCGCCGCTGATGGATATGCCGGTAAGCGTAATGCCGGCCAGGCTGGGGAATGTGCGCAACTGCGCCAGCGTGAGCGACACGCCCGTAAAATTGGCGCCCGTGAGCGTTGACCCGGAAATGTCGGCCCCGGTCACATTGCTGGCGTTGGTGAAATCCACGCCCGTCAAATTTGCGCCGGTGATACTAACGCCGCTCAAATCCACGCCCGTCAATGACCCTGACGAGAGATTAATTCCGGTCATATTGGCGCCAGTCAAGGTGGAGCCCTGTAAATTTGTATTACTCAAATTTGCGCCGGTCAATGTAATGCCGGGGCCGGTCACGACGCTGGTTCCAAAGGCCATTGTAAATGCGCCGCTGCGGTTCATTTCCACAACAACGGGTGCGCCCGCATACCACAACTTCAAATACAACTTCTTTTCATTGATGTTGTAATACTTGCCGCACCAATTGGAATAGCCGGCGGGGAAGGAGCGCACCGTGGTGGCGGCAGTCATGGAAGAAACCGCCGGGTCAAATGTGACGTATTCCGACCCGCCACCGCTAACAAACACATACCCAATGCTGTTGTCATACGAAATTGCGATACCCGACACCATGACATAATACCCGGCCGGCATAATGTACTGCCCCACCAAGGCGCCATCCGACAACCGATACTTGAAGATGTCGTTGGTGAACCCGGCGCTGCGCACGGTATATGACATATACGCAAATGTGCTGTTGGCGTCAAATTCCAGGATATCCACCACATTGCTGGGGTAGCGCGTGTTATACGGCACCGTGGCGGTAATGACGCCATTGGTTGCCAAGTTGATAACGGCAAAGAACGTTCCGGCATAACTGACGTAAATCACGAACCGGTCCATTTTGTCAATGAACACCAACCGCCCCCCGCCCGCACCACCGCTGTATATGGCGGAATTGGTTCCGTCCTTGGTGCTGACTTTATACACGTAGGTGGGAGTTCCGGCATACACAAATGCCCCAGTTGAATCCACCACCGCGTTGCTGAAATTAATTGTGGAACTGAGCCACAAGGCGTCGTAGGTGTTGCGGCGCAGGTTGTATTGTACGATACCCGCCCCCACCCACACTGCGGTATAGTAATAATTTCCGGTATAGTCCACCATACCAGTTGTCAAGACATTCCAATTGTTGGCCGAGGTATACACCGCGTTATTGTTATTGTACAAGTCACGGTATATAATATAATCGGTGCTGGTGCCGTAGCCAATGATGTCGTATGCGCGGCGGTATTCCTCACTTACAAACAGCGCGCGTTGTCCGCTGTTGGCCACAAACGGCATGCCGTACAACGACGAAAACACGTGGCGATAGCCGGAAGGCCAGTATGACGTAATGCCGCGGATGCCAACGGTGTTTGTCTTTACAATGTTGGCCGTGCGGGCGTAGGTGGCGGTATTCACAAAGGCATTGGTCATTACCGCGCCACTCAAATCGGTGACTGCGCCAAAACTAACGCCGTTGTAGCCGACAATATCAAAATCAACGGTCATTGCCGTAAAATCGGAATTAAACAAGCCGTTGCGATTAATCATGACATACACCACTTCGCCGGGTTGAATGTCGGAGGCCGTGATTGCCACAGTCGCGGACAGTGATGTGGTATTTACCGTGCCAGACCCATACAGCACATACCGGGCAGACGTGGTGAGCCCCCGCTGCACAAAATACGCAACATTGGGAACGGAATTGGTTGTCAAGGTGGTGACGCTCATATACGCCGCCGGTATGTTGTTGCCGGCGGTGGAGGCTTGAAGCCCAAACACATTTACATTGGCATAATAGTAAAATGTGTACGGCGTGTTTGCCTGTAATGTGTGGTTCGGGAATGTCAGCGTGTAATAATCGCCGGATGGATACCATTTTGAGGATGAACTGGTGGCAATGGCGTTTCCGGCGGCATCACGAATGACGCAATACGCCCACACGTTGTCTGGGCCAATCTGGAAAAACCACGGCGCAATGGAATTCACGCGGGTTGCGGTTGTGGGCGTGTATGTCTGCGCAATCAACACGGAGCCCGTGGATGGAAAGTAGCCCTTGGCGGCGTATGTCACCGTGCTGGTGGTTCCGTCCACAACCACGGTATTGGACGCAATATTCAGCATGCGCACTGTAATGGCGCCGTTGACGGATACCGTGCTTGGATAGGGATTGCGCCACGCCAAGCACACATTGCTGGCATCATTGTCGGGCGGGCACACCAGTATGTACGGCCCATTTGTAATGACGTACGTATTCAACACCATGGACTTGCCGTCGGCAACCGCCGAAATAAAGGGATACTGTGAATTCGCCGCAACTGACGCCGTATTGGGGTCCCATTGGTTCAAATTGGAATATCCACCCGCTCCGGCACGATATGTCAAAAACGTGGTGGCATTGCGGGCATTGTTCATTGTCAAATACTGCCACTGACTGGTGGCGGATTGGGTGGTGGGAGATGACAAGAACCCGTCCACGGCATTGCGACGCCCGGACAGTATGGTATTTGTAAAATCGGCGCCGGTAAGCACCGCCCCCGTCAATTTGGCGCCCGTTAAATCCGCATTTGCGAATACGGCGTTTGTCAAGTTGCAGCCCGTGAAATTCACGCCTATCAAATTGGCGCCGGTAAAGTTGAATCCTGCCGACAGATTCAAGCCCGACAAATCCACGTTTGCCATAATGACGCCGGTGAAATCGCGGGTTTTAATGTTACTGCTGCCGCTGGCGTCATATATCGCCAAGAATTGGCTGCGTCCAAGGGTCACCCCCGTGAGATTCACGCCGAAAACATTTGCCGAATTCAACAATATGCTGTCGGAATTAAATGCCAGCCCACTCAGCGGCACGGATGACAGCACGCGATACGACAAATCGGCGCCGGTGTACACAATGCCGGACCCAATTATCGCCCCCTTTCCAAAGTCAAGCCCCGTGTTATTGAATTCCACGATGACCGGCACGCCGTTGTAGAACAATTTCACGCACAGCGTGTTTTCGGCGGCGTTGTATGCCTTGCTGATAAAATTGCTGAAACCGGGGGGGTAGGACACCACCGTCACGGCATTCCCCACCACTGGGTCAAATGTCAAATACGACGACGACGCCCCCTTGGCAAAAATATAGCCAACGCCGTTGTAAATCTCAATGCCGCCGCTGGCGACGTAAAAGCCGGCAGGAACGCTGTATGTCGTCATCAAGGCTCCGTCCGATATGCGGTATTTGAATACATTGTTGGCATACGACACGCCGTCGCCGCCACCCACGTTGGCTGACAGCGACACAAATGCGAATGTGCTGGTTTCGTCATATGCCACGGCATCCATGGCCGCGCCCACATAATTCCTGGAAAGATACGGGTTGGCAATGGTGGTGGCCAGCGCCGTTGCGGCGGTGTCGGGCCGGGCCAATGCGGCGATTTCGGTTGCCGACAACACCCGTGTAAAATTGCGGAAGTCGTCAACATAGCCGTTGAAGCCACGAGCATTGTCGCCGCTGCCACCAATGCGGAAGCGGTCATACATTGTCGCGGTTGGCGCGCCTGTCCCCGATACAGAACCAAGCAATGCGCCATTCAAAAACACGGACACGACGTTGGCGGAACTAATGGTGACCGCAACGTGATACCACGTGTTTGCCACGATGCCGCCATTCGCACTAGGAATAATTGCCGTCCAAGGATTATTGCTTGGAACGGCAACATATAAAACTAAGCGCCCGCTGTTGGCGTTATCCAAATCAAATTGAATACACGGGCTTGTATAAGCGCTGTTGCATAACCCAACAATTGTTTGGTAATACGCCATACTGGTAGTATTAAACCAGAACGCAATTGTGCGAGCACCCCAATACCCATTATTGGAAACAAAGGTGAAATGCGCGGGTGCGGTTTGTGTGCTAATCGTGTTATTGAAAAACACGCAGTTTCCGCCGGTGGGACCATTGGCAACATATTGTGGCGTGCCACCGACCCCCACCGTGTTTCCGCACAAATCAGCCGCCATATAATCAAATGGAATGTAAATGCTTTGCCCGGTTATACCGGACACCGTATTCACCGGATTACACAAATACGCGGAATACATCAAGGTTTGGATGTCATTTATGTCCATTGCGTATTCAAGCATGCGGAAGTCTTGGAGGTAGCCGTTGAAACCGCGAGAATTCTCCCCGCTGCCAGCCAAGCGGATGAGCGCATACATGTGGGCCGGCGGAGGCGACAACTCCGTTATACTGCCGGAAACAAGAAGCCCGTTCAAATACAGGCGCCACACGCCATTGGACTCCACAATCGCAACATGTTGCCACACATTCGCAACAATGGTGTTGTTGGCGGAGGTAATGGTCCCCGTCCAAGCATACGGCGCCGCAACATACAGCGAGATTGACGGATTTGTCGGATTGATATCCAGTTGCAAAGACGGGTTGGTGAAGCCGGCATCACATAAACTAAATATGGTTTGATTAAAGGTGGTGGTTGGCTTGAACCAAAACGCAAATGTGCGATTGGATGCACTGCTCCAAGATGCCGGTCCCGGCATTGTCAAAAAATTGGTCGGAACTGCGGCGGGTGAAACCACATTGTTGAAATATGCCGCATTTCCGCGCAGCCCTCGCTGGAATGTGACCCAGCCATCGCGATATACGGCATTTCCGCAGGCATCCGCAACCGTGTTATCCATTGACAAATACCGGCTTTGCGCCCGCAACATGTTCATGTTCTTCAATGCCAGTATTTCGGCGCCGGTAAGCACGCGCTTGTAATGGCGGAAGTCATCCACATAGCCGTTAAACCCGCGATCACTCCACCCGCTGCCACCAATGCGAAATCGGTCATACAGTGTTGATGTAGGCGCGCCCGTTCCAGCCGCCGTTCCAACCATTGCCCCGTTCAAATACACGGACACCACATTTGTGGCACTCATGGTGGCAACCAGGTGATACCACGTGTTGGCGACAATGCTGTTGTTTGGCGTGTATATAATGGTCCAATAACTGGGAACCGCAAAATGCATGGCCAAGCGAGCGTTGGTGTTATCCAAATCAAATTGAATACAGCCGGCCGTGAATGCCGCATTTGAAAACCCGACAATTGTTTGGTAATACGCCATACTGGTGACATTAAACCATAACGCAATTGTGCGAGCGCCCCAATACCCGCCATTTGTAATCCAAACATAATTCGCCGAGTTTGTTTGCGTGGTAATGGTGTTATTGAAATACACGCACTGCGACCCGGTGATACCCGCAACATAACTGAGCGACCCGACCGTGGTGACCGTGGTTCCGCACAAATCCACCGAACTTCCGTCAAATGGAATATACATGCTCAATGAGGCGTCGGACGTAAGCGACGCCAGAGACACGTAGCGGGATGCAGGGACGGTGAGCGGCACAACAGTGAGCGCTGCCGCACTGCCGTACGCCAAATACGAACTATTCCGGTCTAGGTACACATTCCTACCAGTGCCGCTGCCGGCCGTAGAAATGGCCGTAACACTTGGTCCTCCGCCGGTCAAGGTGACACGATACGCGTTAGATGCGTCGGCGCAATACAAATATCTGCCGGTATTATCCACTTGCGTGTTCCATAAATTGGTATACGTGCTGGCATACGACGTGTCAATGGCAAGGGTGGAGAGATTGACCCGCCGAATGCCGCCACTGGCCGCCGCGACATAGTAAAACGCCCCGCTGGCATCGCACGAGCCGTAATACGGCCGATTTATTCCCGCAATTTGTGTATTCACGCCGGACGCAATATTAAACACATTCACGACGCCGTTGCTTGCGTCCAAATACGACGAAAAATCAAACAATTTGTTGCCGAGTTTGCTGACATACAGCCCCGCGTCGGGAACATTGGACGCATCCGTGGTGGTATAATTCCGCACGGTCAAATACGGGAAGAAGACGGTGTATCCCGCGGGAATTGTGGCGGGATAGCCGGTGTTGTTCCCAAAGGTTGCGCCGGTCAAGGTTGCGCCGGTGAGGGCAACATTTCCCAATGCCGCCCCCGTAAGAACCGCATTTGTCATATTTGTGCTGCTGAGGGTTGCGCCCGTCAAGACGGCGTTTGTGAGGTCTGCCCCCGTCAAAGCCGCGCCCGTTAAATTCGCGGCCGACATGCTTGCGCCATTGAAACTGGCGTTGGTGAGCACCGCGTTTGTAAATACGGCGCCGGTAAGCACGGCATTAAACAAACTGACGCCCGCGGCCGATGCATTGGTGAAGTTGGCACCCGCCAGTGTTGCCCCCCGCATCAAGGCCGCCGTCAAGGTTGCGCCGGTGAATACCGCGTTTGTCATGGTTGCGCCCGAAAAGTCGGTGTTGCTTATGACCGCATTGGTAAAAGTTGCCCCCGTGAGCGCCGTTCCCCGGAAGGTAGAGCCCGCAAAATTAGACCCCGTGAATCCAGACCCCGCCAAATTCATGCCATCAAAATTGTAATTTTGAAGCGTCATATTTGGCATAAGCACTTGTGAAAAGGTGAGGCCCGCGACCGTGGAGGCGGCGCTGACATTCACGCCCGTCAAATTCACTTGGACAAACGCCACGCCATTCAAGGTTGCGCCGGCCATCGTGGTTCCCGACAAATCGCAGTTTGTCATAGTCACCCCCGCCATATTCATGCTGTTCAATGACGCGCCGGTGAGCGTTATGCCGGACAAATCGGTGCGCCCCGAAAACACCGACCCCGCCAAATTCACGCCGCGCAAATTCTGTCCCAGCAATGAAAACGCGTTCATGCTGACATCCGCGCCGTAGATGAAGCCGCCGCCCAGCACAATGCCGGCTTCGTTGTAGAACACTCCCGGGTTGTTGATTTCCACCACCACCAGGGTGTTGCCGTAAAATAACTTCAAATAGTGGCGCACTTCAATGGGGTGGTAAAAATATCCGACGACGTTGGTATAGCCGCTGGGCAGGGTGAGTGCCGTGACCGACGCAGTTGCCGCCGTGGTGTACGCATCAAACACGTAGTAAGACGCCGCCAGCGTGGTGTTGTTTCTAATGGTAAAGGCGTAGCCCACACTGCCCATAAACGCCATGGTTCCTATGACGACATTTGCCGGCATGGAGTAGGTGGTAATCAGCGCGCCATCCGATAGACGATACTTGTAGATATTATTGGACTGCCCTGACGGCGGCGTTGCGGTGGTGGAAACAAACACATATAGCCCGGCGTCATCAAACCCGGCCACGCCCATGACGTTGCTGGCGTTGCGGCTTCTGAGCGGGTCGGTTATGGTGGCAATGACCGCATTGTCCGAAATGCGGATAATCGCCAAAAAGGAGGTGTTTGTGCTGCTGCCGTAGGAGGCGTACACCAAGTGCGTGCTTTGTTTATTGATGAACAAATTGCGCCCCCCGCCGGCGCCGCTGGTGTAAATGTTGGTGGTGGTTCCGGTGCCAATGTTTGTTTTTGACACATTGTTGTTGTCGGCGAAATACACAAACGTGCTGCTGTTATCCACCACGACGCTGGTGGAAAAGGTGGTTCCGTATGTCGCATCAATGGCGCCGGTGCTGAGATTGACGCGTTTCACGGAATACGCCGCACCGCTGACAAAAAAGTTGCTGACAAACATGTAGTTGCCGCTGTAATCAAAGCCGGTGGCGCTTGGCAAACGAACCCCCGAAATCTGAGACGAAGACACCCCCGTCCCCATATTGCGATACACGACAAAGGCGCGTGAATCCGAGGTGTAGTATCCGTCGCTGTCAAAGGTGCGCGCTTGGGTGCGACTAACAAAGAACCCGAGCGTCACGCTGCTGGCGTCGGTGGTGACAATCGGCTCGCCAATCCACCGCTGTGGAATGATGGTGTAAGCCGCCGGCAACAAATACGTGGTTCCGCCGGCAAGGTTGTTGCTGACAATGCCGGTAAGCGTTGTCCCCGTGAAGCGGGTCAAGGCGTTGATTGTCGCATTGGTCAAATTCACGCGTGTCAAATTGGCGCCGCTTAAATCCACGGACGACAAATTGGCGCCGGAGAAGTCGCAGTCCGTCAAATTACAGCCGCGCATAACCGCCCCCACAAACGACGCCCCCGTAAAACTGATGCCGGACAAATCGGCGCCGGTGAATGTAATGCCGTCAAAAATGATGCCGGACATGTTGGGGAAACCCGACAACGCCGCCAACACCGCCCGGCTTACCGTGCAGCCATTCAGGGTGGCGCCATTCAATGACACGCCGGAAAAGGCCGACACCGTGCCGAAATTAATATTTGCCAAATTGGCGCCGGTGAGGTTGGTTCCGACGAAGCGGGTTCCGGTGACATTGGCCCCCGACAAATCGCAGCGGCTCAAATTGCACCCGCTGAAATCCACGCCGGTCAAGTTGCACCCGTACAAGGTGGTTCCCGACAAATCCAGTCCCGTGAATACGGCGCCGGTCAAATTCGCGAATGACAGGTTGTATCCCGCAATGCGGGGATTCGCCCGGAAATCCATGCCGGGTCCAAACGCCATCGCCATTGCGGGGGCAAACATCACGTCGGACTTGGCAAGCGAAAGGCCGGAGTTATGGACTTCCACCGCCGTTTGGACGCCGTTGTAAAACAACTTCAAATAAAAGCGGCGCTCCACGACGTTGTAATAGGTGTCGTAGCAATTGGAGTAGCCGCTGGGCAAGGTCTTGACGGTGACCGTGGAAATGGCGTCCGTGGTGTACGGGTCAAACACCACATATGAATTCACGGTGTTAGAAGACGCGTCAATGGTTGCGCCGTACCACGTCGCCGAGGTGTTGTAGTTCAAAAACCCGTATCCAACGCGGTTGTTGATGTGGAGACCGCGCACACACAGCACCAACTTTTCGGGAACAATGTAGGTGGTAATCAACGCCCCATCACTGAGCCGATACTTGTAAATGTTATTTGCGAACCCGCTGACATAGGCGGTGGTTCCCACATACACAAAGGTGCTGGTGTCGTCATACGACACGGCGCCAAGGGTGTTGTAGTTGATGTAACTGCCGGGGACGCTGAGAACCGCATTTCCGGAAATGGCATACCATCTCTCTACCACCAGGCGAACGGCGTTGTAACCGGTCGCCTTTACATAATACGTCCCTGGGGGCAATGTAACCGAATTTGCGCCAGTGAAATAATTCAAATAATACGGCGTTTGGTGGGGATAACTCATCCAACCATTGCCGTGCGTAAGCGTCTGGGTTGCCACAACGGCGTTGTCACTTGACCGCACAATTTGGATGACACTGCTGGTGGTGCCGCCTTGACTATCCGAATACCAAATCGTGTTCAGCGACGTTATTTGTGTGTTGATGGTTAGCGTAAAAGACCCCGGCAATGTTAAATTCACGCCATCGTAATAACTGTCAAAATACTGTACCAAGGGGTAGTTATTGGTGTAATTAAACGCCGCCGCCGCCGTGGAAACGCCCGCATTTGCCGAATTGTTAAACGGGTCATTCACGGTAATCGCGCTATTATCCGACAGCCGAATGATGGCAAAGGTGCTGGTGTTAACCCCCAATCCATACATACTGTATAACAAAAAGCGGTCGTTGCGGTCAATCCATACAAACCGCCCCCCATTTCCGCTGGAATACAACGACGTGTATTCTCGCGTGCCACCTGCTTTGAATAAATTAACCCGCCATACCGTGGAATTGCCGTTGGACATATACGCGTATGTGTTTGTGCGGTCAATTTGGATGTTAAACACGCTGTCGCCGGTAGCAACCGGGTAATGGTCAAACGCGAAATTTCCATTTGTCAAATCGTAGGCATTCAACACGTGGCTGGTGCCACTAAGAAAATAGCCACCGACCAACATATAATTCCCGGAATAATCAACGGTGCACCACATTGGACGGGACCGGGTGGTGATGGTGTTGGTGGTTCCTGTCAGCAGATTGCGCCACATAAAAGTTGTGCCGGACAAGACGCCGTCCGAATGAAAGTCAAACATGGCGCGTGCCGCATAACTGGCAAAGAACCCCATTGCCGCATTCTTGGTGCGGGTGGTGTCTGCCGTATTAAACGCATACGCCGCCATGGTAGGAAATGTCATAAAGTAGTCATTTGGCAAAAACCGCGTGTATCCCGTCAAATTCATCAACGCCGTGTTGGACAAATCCACATTCCGGATGTTTGTGGCGAGAGATACGGTCATTCCGGACGCATCCGCATTGGTGAAGTATCCGTATAATGGAAATCCGGCATACGACAGCAAATCAATCTCAAAATTTACATTGGTGTAATCCCACGAATGCGACCCATTGGGATTAATGGTGACGTAAATGATTTCTCCCGGACGAACTTCCACATTTGTCAGTGTTTCAGACACACGCCCCGACAAATATGTCACCGCATTAGAGGCGTTGTTTTGATACAACGCATACCGGGCCGAACCCACCAACCCGCGCTGTATGTAATACAATATACTGGCGTTGGATGCGCCCGTGATGGTTTGGTCAAACGTCATTGAAATGGTGACCGTTGCGTTAATGTACATTGTTGCCGAGTACGTGTTTTCCCACGCAATACAGGATGCCAAATTATTATCGTTGTCTGGGCACAACCACAGGGATGGGCCGGTGGTGGTCATATAATCCGTACCCGCAATCGCCAGCATTTTACCGCCCGGCAGTCGTTGGACAAACGGATAATTTATGAGATTTCCGGTGCCGGCATTGTCGTCCCACGAAGACATGCTGCTGACTGCTTGTGGAGACCGGTATGCCAAAAACGACGTTGCGTTGCGCGCATTGTTCATTGACAAATACTGCCATTGGGATGTCGCAGACTGCGTGTTTGTAAAGCCGTCGTACGCGCTTCTGCGAACCCCCACCACGCATCCGCTGAGATTGGCGCTGTCCATCAACGCATTTGTGAAATTTGCGCCCGTTAAATCCGCGCCGGTGAATGTTGTCAGCGACACATTTGCGCCCACAAACACGGCGCCAATCAGGGTTGCGTTGGTGTAATTGGTTCCAAGCAAGGACAGCCCCGATAAATTGCAGCCCACCATTGTCGCACTCGTAAAATCGGCGCCAATCAAAGACGCAGCCGTAACAAACGAGACGCCATACACGTTGGCGCTGCGCAATGTCGCCAAACTAAGCGTTGCGTTGGTAAAGATTGCGCCGCTTAGGTCGGCGGACGTGAAATTGGCGCTGGTAAAGTTGCACCCAGTAAAGTCGCATCCGCGCAGCACGGCGCCAACAAATGACGACCCCGTGAAAGTAATACCCGAGAAATCCACGCCGACAAAGGTTGCCCCATTAAATGACACCCCCGAAATGTTGGGAAAGCCGACAAATGCCGCCAACACGGCACGGCTAATGGTGCAGCCATTGAACCACGCCCCGGTTGCGGTGATGTTGGTGAGCGCCCCCGCTGCCGCCAAATTTGTGCGGCTCATATTGCTGCCGGTCAAATTCACATTGGACAGCGTTGCGCCAACAATGGTTGCGCCCGACAAATCGCAAAAACTCATATTGCACCCATTGAAATTCACGTTGGTCAAATTGCAGCCGTATAGCGTGGTTCCGGACATATCCAGGCCCTCAAACGTGGAGCCCGTCAAATTGGCGAACGACATATTGTACCCCACAATCGCTGGATTGGTGGTGAAGTCCATGCCGGGGCCGTAAATAATGCCGCTGGTTGGCGTGGATAGTCGCAAATCGCTCTTGGCCAGCGACATGCCCGACGTATGCGCCTCCACCATTGTTTGCACCCCGTTGTAAAAACACTTCAAATACAGGCGGCGTTCCACCACGTTGTAATACGTGTCGTAGCAGTTGTAATAACCGGAGGGCAGGGTTTTCACGGTGACGCTGGCGGCCGGGTTGGTTGCTGCCGCATCAAACACCAAATACGAACTCACGGTGTTGGAAGACGCGTCAATTATTGCGCCGTACCACGTCGCCGAGGTGTTGTAGTTCAAAAACCCGTAGCCGACGTTGTTGATGACGTGCAGACCGCGCACACACAGCACCAATTTTTCAGGCACGGAATACGTAGTCGTCAAGGCGCCGTCAGTAAGCCGATACTTGAAGATGGAGTTGGAAAACCCGCTGACATAGGTGGTGGTGCCCACAAACGCCGACGTGCTGCTTTCATCAAACGCTACTGCGCCAAGGGTGTTGTAGTTGATGTAACTGCCGGCGGTGCTGAGAACCGCATTCCCGGAAATGGAATACCATCTCTCTACCACCGCGTTTCCGTTATATGCGGTTGCCCTAACATAATATGTTCCGGGCGGCAGTATAACTGAATTTTCGCCGGTAAAATAGTCCAAATAATATGGATGTTCTTGTGGATAATGCACCCAACCATTTGCGTGTGTTAAAGTTTGCGTTGCAACAATGACATTATCGCTTGACCTCAAAATTTGAATAACACTGTATGTGGTTCCGCCGCCATTGTCTGAAAACCAAATAGTGTTCAATGCGGTAATGAGGGTATTAATTGTTAACGTAAACGTCCCCGGCAAAGTAAGTGGCAACCCGTCCCAATAACTATCAAAATTCGTATTGGTATATAACTTTGGGTAATTATTGCTGTAACTAAATGCCGCTGCTGCCGTGGAAATGCCCGCATTTGCCGAATTGTTAAACGGGTCATTCACTGAAATCGCGCTATTATCCGACAACCGAATGATGGTAAAGGTGCTGGTGTTTACACTGGAACCGAAATACGACGCCAGCAAGTAGCGGTCATTGCGGTCAATCCATAAAGTTCTGCCGTTAAGAGGCCCGGTATATATGGTGGTGGTCGCAGTTCCCGCAACAATGTTAAATCGCACCACTGTGCGATAATCACCGCCAATCGCATACAAATTATTGCTGGACGAATCAATGACGGGATTATACATGCTTCCCGAAACAATATTGGTCTGACTCGCCAATAAATTAGTCCGCAAGTTTATAACGGTCATTGTATTGTATCCCGTGGAGGCGTATCCCGCAATATACGCATACGTCCCGTAATAATCCACGATTGCCCACATTGCCCGGTCCACATTTGTGAATGCGGTATTTGTGCCGGTCAGCATATTGCGAATGGTGTATGAGTAATTTGTGCCGGTAACACCATTGCTATAAAAGTCGTACATAACACGCGCCGCATAACTGGCGAATGAACCCATCGCAGGATTCTTGTTGCGGGTTGTGTCGGCGGTATTAAACGCATATGCCGAAAGAGGTGGAAACGACATCATGTATGCCGGCGGCAATGTGGTTGTGTATCCGCGCGCATTCATGAGCGTTGAACTCGTTAGCGGAACATTGCGTAAATAGGTGCTTGCCGAAAGCGTAAGACCCGACGCATCCACGCTGTTCATATACCCGTATAAAGAATAGCCCGCATACGACACCAAATCAATGACGCAACTAACTTTGGTCCAATCATTGCTGTGCGAACCATTACAATTCACGGTAATATACAGCATCTCTCCGGCCTGAATTTCCACATTTGACAGCGTTTCAGTTACAAGACCCGACGCAAACACCACATTATTGGAGGCATTGGATTGATACAAGGCGTACCGTGCATTTCCAACAAACCCGCGCTGGATGTAATACAATATGTTTGCGCCGCCCGCCGCAGATTGAATCATTTGAAATGTGATGACGGCATTAATAACCACGGATTGGGAATACGTATTTCGCCACGCCAAGCACGCAGACTGGTTGTTGTCATTCGCGGGACAAAAAACCAGCGTGTTGGAAGTGATTGGTGTGCCGATGGATGAATTGCTTGCGTTATAAAAATTGGCATTACCGCTAGGAATACTAGAATACCATACAAGTGGATAGCCGTTTGCTGGAACCCCCCAACCATTTGATGATAATGTTGACAACGCAGATGTGCCGTTTCTTGCCAGATTCATAATCAGATATTGCCACTCGCTGGTTGCGGTGGGCGCAGTAAATGAATACCCTTCAACCGCATCCCGACGCATCCCCACCAGGGTTCCGCTCATATTTGCGCCATCAAACACCGCGCTTGTCAAATTTGCGCCGGTCATATCCGTGTTTGTAAGAACCGCATTGGTAAAATCGGCCCCAATCAACGACGCGGCAATCAAGTTGGCGTTTGTAAAATTGGCATTTGCCATAGAAACCCCGCTCATATTGCTGGCCAACAAGGTGGAGCCCGAAAAGTCGGTTCCCGTCATACTGGTGGCAATAAACGACGCGCCAGTCAAATTCGCGCTTCTAATAACCGCTGAATTTAAGGTCGCCGATGTAAAGGTTCCGCCCGTGATAGTCGCCCCGGACAACGTCGCGCCCGTCAAATTAGACCCCGAAAACACGACATTTGCCAACGACGCATTGGTGAAATTGCACCCCGTCATAATGAGCGACGCCAAATTCACGCCGGTCATAATCGCGGATGTAAAATTTGCGCCAGGCAGCGTGTTAATTGCGGTGACAAACGCCCGGTTCAACGTAGCCCCCGCCACCGTAGTAGTGGATGTAACATTCAAGCCACTCGCACTTGCCAATGTTCCGGCATTCGCATTGATTAAACTCGCGCCGCTGAAATCCACATTAGACAACGTGGCGCCCGTTATGTTTGCGCCGCTGATATCCGCGCCGATAAATCCGGTGTCGGTAATGGTGGTGTTTGTCAGCGTGGCACTGCGGAACGACGCGCCGGTTCCAATCACACTGAACAGCGTGGTTCCGGTGAAGTTTGCCCCCGATAAATCGGAATTAGAAACATTGGTGCCATTCAGCGTGGTGCCAAGAAACGACGCACTTCGCAAATAAGACCCCGTCATAACCGCGTTTGTGAGGTTTGCGCCGGAGAAATCAACGCCGGACATGTCGCAATTCACAAATCGTGTTCCGGTGAAATTAAACCCGGAAATGGTTGGCGCCCCCACGCCGCTAAATACGGAACCGCTGAGGTCTTTTCCCGATAGCGTAGTGCCCGTAAATGAAACGCCGCGGTAGTTTATGCCGGTCATGACGCTGGAACCCAGGTCCACATTTGGTCCAACAATAATCCCGCTACTGCTAAACGCGATGTCATTGGACGTGCTTGCTCGCCCATTTGCGTTCAACTCCACGATGGAATACACGTTGTTGTAATACACCTTTACATACACGCGGCGTTCCACATAATTGTTAAACGTGTTATACACGTTCTTGTATCCGGCCGGCAAATTCTTGATGACGACGGAGGCGGTTGCGCCGCTGGCATTGGGGTCAAATGCGACATACGTGGTTGCGTTGAATACCAGGTTTTGCCCGGATGATACCCAACGAGAATCCATGCTGTAATTGGCGCATTGCACAAACCCGTATGCGACATTGTCAAACACAACCAACCCGTTTTCAATAATGTACGTTCCGGCTGGAACCGAATAGGTGGTAATCAACACGCCGTCGCTGAGGCGGTATTTATAGATGCTGACCGCTTGTCCGGCCGTGTATTGAGAAGTGGTGACATACGCAAACGTGCTGGCTGGGTCAAACGCAACACTGGTTACATACGCCGTAGTAAAGGCAGTGGATACGGTTGCAACCGCGGTGGAGGTGGTCAAATTAAATATGACAAACGAACCATACCGACCATACACCAAAAACCCGTTGTTTGGTGAAATATAGGTTTGTAAGCCGTTGGTATATGTCCCCGGCAAGGTTGTCCACGCACTAGTAGAAACCACAAATTTATATACAACGGTTGGTGCGGCCAAATACAGATTCGCATTGCTGGTATCAATCGTAAGGCCGTGCAAGCGGTCGGTGGTTACATCATAATTCCCGACAACCGCCCCCGTGGCAAGATTAATCTTTTGTAATCCATAAATGGCGGGCGAAGCCGAGCGAAGACTTGCAACATACGCAAAATTTCCACTGTAATCAAACACGTGCTTATTTGCCCAACTGACGCCGGATACATTGAAAACCCGGTTTGTGAGTAAATTGTTGTACATAAACGACCCAATTCCGTTTGCCCGGCGATTACACAACCCATCAAAATATGCGTTGTTTTGACGACTGACAAAGAAATCGTGGCAAGTTAAACCGGTATATATATCAATGCCGTTTATGTTATTATACGCGTAGGTATTCACATACATTGCCTTCATGGGGGACGTAATCAAGGTATATCCCGTCGGCAATGACGAAATCGGAAGTCCGACAATGTTGTTTGATTTCACGCCAGTCAAATTCACGCCGGTAAAGTTGGTGTTTCCCATTGTGGTGTTTATGAAATTGCACCCCGTCAAATTGGCGCCGCTGAAATCCACGCCCGTCAAATTGACGCCGCTGAAATCCACGCCCGTGAAATTCGCGCCACGCAAATTCGCAAATGCCAGTTTTGCGCTAGACACATTCACTCCCGAAAAGTTGGCGTTGGTTAGCGTGGCATAGACAAACCGGGTGCCGGTTAGCACACATCCCGCAAAGTTTGGCGTCCCGGCGTGCACCACTGCTTCCAAATTATAGCCGCTGAGGTCCAGCCCCGACAAATCCACCGCCGACAAATTGGCGTATGAGAACCGGGATGTAGTCTGGGCAACGGATTGGAATGCGGCGCGGGTGGAAAATACGACCCCCGACAAATCGGTGTTCGCAAAGGACGCCCCGCTGACATCCACGGCTGCGCCAAGAACCACGCCGTTGAGACGCAACCCCTTCAACGCCCGCCCTCGCAAATCGGCATACGACCCGCCACTAATGTCGCCCCCAATAAAACACCCCGTTCCAAACGTGGTCTGGCTATCGTTGAATTCCACAATAGCCGGAGTACCGCTGACGGTGTTAAACAATTTGATGTACAGGCGGGCTTCTCGGGCGTTGTAGTGCTTGGCGATAAAGTTGCCGTACCCGCTGGGGAATGCCCGCACTTCAACGGCTGTGCCGTTTGCCGACGCCAATGGGTTGAACCGCACATACGTGGTGGTCGCCTGCCCCGCGCCGTAATTTGCTTTGGCAAAGGCATATCCCACGCCATTATATATTTCAATGCCCCCGGCTTCCACATAAAACCCGGCCGGCATGGTGTATGACCCCATTAACGCGCCATCCGACACCCGATATTTATAAATATCATTGACATACGTGGTTCCGCCGCTGGTATTATTGGACTGCGAAATATACACAAAATTACTGGCGTCGTCGTACGCAACGGCATCAATTGTGCCGGTGTATGCCCTGGATGAAAATGGACTAGTGATGGTTATGGCCGAAACATTCAGCGCATTTACAGCAAGTTGTGCGATTTCCGTCGCAGTCAACGCCCGGCGGTAATGGCGCACATCAGACATGTAGGCATTACATCCACGATACATTGCTGCACTGCACCCAATGTACAAGGCGTCATACAGCGTGGCGGTGTAAGTGGTTTGCATGTTAAATGTTGCCGTTTGAACGCCGTTGATGTATAGCACCGACGCATATGACGCCGACGCATCCATGGTTATAGCAACATGATACCACGTATTGGCCGCAATCACACCAGATGGAACATACGCCCAATTCCCCGTGCTGGGATGCGTGCGATAATAAATTAACATTTTGGTTGTTACATTATCATAATCCACTTCAAGACAATGGTCGGACCCATTTCCCAATCCAATAAATGTTTGAAACATGGAACTATTGGTTAAGTTATACCAAAATGAAATGGTTCTAGACCCCCAGTATCCTTTGTTATAGGACCGCACATATGTAGCAGGAGTATAAACACCGGCACTAATTGCGTGATTAAAATACACGCAATTCTTTCCAGTGGGACCGCCGGTCACGACATCCGGCATTGTTCCGTGTAAGGCCGAGTGATTGTTATACACGTCGTTTGCGGTAAGATTGATGGTATCCAGCGGAAAATAGGCGTCCAGTGCGGTGTTAGATACCGGCGTGGTATTCACGCCAATGTATGGAAATGCTAGCAGCGTCATAATATCCACGGGGTTCAATACCCGGCGATAGTGACGGAAATCATTCACATACCCGTTAAAACCACGCACCGGCGCAGACGACCCTCCAATTTTGATGCGGTCCATTCCGCCGACCAACATATCGGACTGGCAAACCGCGGAACCAATGACATTTCCGTTGATATACAGCACCATCTCTCCGGCGGTGTTCATTGTGAAAGTCAAATGGGTCCACGCCCCGCTTTTGATGATGGCTGTTGCCGACGCAATGCTAAAAAAGGTTCCTACCCCGGCCGCGGTGTAATACCCGTTGGCGCCAGACGCATACACAATGCCGTTGTTTCCCACTTCAAACACCAGCGACCACGCCGACTCGGTGGAATTTCCAAGCGAGCACACCGTTTGATACGCCGACACGTCCGACACGGAAAACCAGAATGCGATGGTGCGGTCGCCGGCATAATCCCCGACATCCACCACCGTGTAATTCGTTGGACGATTGGAAATGGACGGCGATAAATTGTCATAAAACGCCGCATTTCCAACCAAGCCACCCCCGTATGATATGGCGCCCACTTGCTCTACCAGCGCATTTCCGCACACATCAGAAACCGTGTTATCAAAGGACAAATAATTGGCGGGCTGCATAACTGCCGACCCATACATCCCCTTGATTTCGCTGGCAGATAACGCGCGACGGTAATGGCGGAAATCGCTGATACACCCGTTATACCCACAATTAGACCACGCACCACCGCCAATACGCATTGATTCATACCCATAAGTACCGGATGCCCCATTAGGCGGAACGCCCGACCCGAAACCCACGGCATAAATCGCGCCATTCACATATAAGCGTGCTTCGTAGGTGGTGTTATTGTATGTCGCCGCAACGTGATACCACGTGTTCGCAACCAATTTATAACCAAGATTGGTGGCACTGATGCTCCATGCTGTTGGCGCAACCACACCAAGCCATAACGTTCCGTGTTCTGCTCCCGATGCCGCTGTCGTTGCCCGAAGGTCAATAACAAACGCCCCGCTGGTCATGTCATTGCGCCCAATCGCAAAAACAGTTTGATAATACGCATTTGCGGCCGCATTTACGGTAGTATTGGTGGTTTTCATCCAAAATGACACAGTGCGGTCTCCCCAGTAATTCCCGTTTGTTACCCGGACGTCATTCACCGCATTCGTGTTACTGGTGATTACATTGTTGAAGTAAATGGCGGTGTCCGATACAATGCCCTTTATAAATGACGGCGTGCCATTCACGGTAAGCGTGTTGCCACACAAATCCACAATGGAATTATCAAATGGAATGCGGATGTTTAAACTGGCGTCGCTACATGCCGGCGCAGTATACGAATAACTAGACGCCCGAATCGCGGTTGGCACAATTGCGACACTCCCCCCGGAAATGGAGGTGCTGTATGTTAAACAAGACCCATTCTTATCCATCCACACCGACCCGCCATTTCCAAACCCGCGGCTGTAAAAAGTCGCATTATTCACAGCGGCCGGCATTGTGCTCAATGTGTCAAGGCGATACACATTGGAGGCGTCGGCGGTGTAAAGGTATCGTCCCGTTGCCTCGGCCTGCACATTGGTAAGGCGCGGCACCGTAGAAATATACGACGCATCCACCGCCATTGTGCTCAAATTCAGTCTGCGAATGCCGCCACTGGCAGCCCCTGCGCCGTAATTGGCGAAATAATAAAAACTGCCGTTTGACACGGCAGACCCCCAATACGGCAAATTATACCCCGATAATTGCGTTGAAACCCCGGTTTGAAGATTTTTGGCTGTTACGTAGCCCCCCGTCCCCGACGCATAATACGACGCAAAATCAAACATACGATTCTGGCGTTGATTCACAATAAATCCCGCATTTGGCACAGCAGATGCGTCGCTGGTGTTCCAAGACGCCGGCTCCAACGCATCAAAAAACTCGTAATACTGCGACGGCACATTTTGTGCCATACCGACGACCCTGGCAAACACGCACCCCGTGAGCGTAGCGCCCGAAAAATTGGTGTTTGTAATTGTCGCCCCCGTGAAATTTGCCCCGGTTAAATTCACACCCGTGAAATTTGCCCCGCTTAGATTAATGCCCGAGAAGTCTAGGCCGACCAGCCCCGATGCGCCGGCATTGGAGACATTCACGCGCGCGCCCACAATAAACCCGTTTCGGGCAACATACCCCGTCGGCAACGTGGCCGTGGCTGCGCCGATTAATGACCCCGACACCAAATTCGTGAGCGTTGCCCCCGTAAAATTGCAGTTTGTTATATTACACCCAAACAAATTCACCCCCGTTAAGTTGACGCCCGAGAAATTCACGCCCGAAAAGTCGGTGTTGCTGATGTCGCCAAATGACGCAATCGCAATGCCAACCGACCCCGGCGTTGTTACCAAGCTGTACGAATTGTCAATCAAATACCCAATGGTCGGAACATTCACAACATTGTTTTTCCACAGCGTGGTGGGTGTATAAGAAGTTCCGTTTGTAAGCACTGCCGTGAAGCCGCCTTTGCGGTCAATCAAGTTGGAACTGTTGTCCGTGCATAAATAATTCGCCACCAACCCCGTGCTGGTGGTCGGCACAATGCGGTGCCTGTAATTCAGCACCTGTGTCGCAGAGCGCGCCACGTTCCACAAACGCAAATCATAGATGTACGCATTATTCAACAAGTTGCAAGCACAGGTGGATGGCGACTGCATACCAATTGCCATAACGCCGTTGTCGGTTGTGAAGGTGGACGCATTTGTGAATGTTTGCCTTAACACGCCGTTAATATAGTATAAACAACTGGAGCCGCTCCGAACAAACGCAATGTGCGTCCATGCCGCACTGGGAACCACCGCCGACTCCGCATACTGCCAATCCGTAAGTACCCTGTTATAAAAGGCAACACCAACTGGACTGGCCAAATTGATGTTGTGCACCTGGAACGTCATCTTGTAGTCGCCCTTGTCAATGATGTTGTTTCCTTTTGTATAGGACAACTCGTAATACCAAAACTCAATGGTGAAATCCCCTGCTTGGAAATTCAAGGCAACGTTGTGCGCGACGCTTCCGCGCATAGATGCGTTCCATTGCAACCCGTAAAACCGACTATCCACGTAATAAAGCAAATAATTCCAGTTCCGAATGGCGGGCGTGAAATAAATCGGCTCTAAATTCACTGAATCGGTTTCCATAATCCAGTTTCCGCCCACGTTGCTTGAACCGGTGTCGTCCAATGACGCCCGAATTTCCACCCCCGTCTTGTCTTCTAATTTATCAATGACTGCCCGCCACCGGGGGTCGCTATACAAAGCGCACGCCATCAAATCAAAATTAGCGGTTCCGTAGAGCGTTTTACAGTGCGTAATCACGCTCTCCAATGTGGTCCAAGTATCCAAGCCGTCGCTGTCATCCAAGAGAGAAGCAGCCGGCATTTCGCGCAGCATGCTGTAATCATTGGATTCCTTGTCATAACTGCGGTGCTGCAACAAGGCAACATTTTGAAGGACTACGTCATGCCACGCCCCTGACGCCAAATACTCGGCCGTCAATGTTGCCAATTCCGACACATTTGTGATTGCGTATGTGTTTGGAGTGCGCCTCCATATTGTCGTGCCTAACCCCAATACCGAGTCCGACAACCCGACTGACGGCTCTTCATACACAAACGGCGTTTCGGTTACAGACGCGCCAGAATTCGTCTCCCCACACGGTCCGCCCACACAATTAAAACAAATGTCTTTGTCCGATAAATAATTGAAATTGTCATAAATAACATTGTTTTCATCGTTCAAAAAACACATTTTCTGGGAAATCGTTTCCACTGTATCGTAGAAATAGTTGAATACCAAGCAATATGTGTCTTCTTTTGCGGCGGCAACAATGGTGTCAATGTCTTGAACCCGATTATCAATGAGCAATAAATTGCGAACCGGAACAACGGTAGAAAACCATTCATCCGGCGAAACCCACGCTTCATTAAAATAGGGCATACGGTCATACGCAGATGCAGGCGCAGTTGTAGATGCAGACGCGTCATACATCACAACACCCGAAACAGACGCATCATCCGCAACAGACATTGTCATAGGAGACAATAACAACCAATTCCCCGATAAATCATCCACCGAGCCAGTCACAATGCCATCCACGGTTTCCCCAATCCCGAGAGAACATTGCACACTGACTGGCGAACAATTTGTCCCCAACCCCAAAATAGCGGCTTTCCAATTGGCGTCACTGCTGAAAGCCGCACCCAGAAAGTGAAAGGCAGTGATACCATAAGTGGTGTGGAGCGCATTGATAAAATCACGCACTTCACTCCACGACCCCCAAGACCCCCTAGACCCCGTCCCCATATCCCCGAAATAACAAGGCTGCGAAGAACGCAGCATCTTGTAAAAGGTAGGCTGTTGTTTGTAAGGCTGAACGAGACCAACTGTCGTGAAGGCGCTCACCGACAACGCTGAAATCTTCTCTAAGAGAGATGCCATCGTTTCGGTAGCATAGCAAAAGGTAACGACACTCGTGTTGATTGTGGCTGCTTGCGCAACGCACTGATAGCCGGAGATGCTATCATCAACGAGTAGCAAATGAGTAGTCATTATAACATATATGAGGAATATTATTTTAAATGAGAATTCATTGTTTTGTTGTTTTTTATTTGGGAATAATACAATGAATTCTATGACTTAGAGAGATGTTAAACAACAAAAGAAGCGGGGGTTAGTTTTTTTACAGGCCGACAACAAGTAAATACGGAAGCAAACCCCGCCATACATACAAAAAAAATACAAACAGACCCTGCTATAATAAATACAATGTGGTCTATTCGCATTTTTTTATTATGAATAACGAAGGTATGAATTATGAATTATGAATAACGAAGGTATGAATTATGAATTATGAATTATGAATTATGAATTATGAATTATGAATTATGAATAACACAGGTATGAATTATGAATAACGAAGGTATGAATTATGAATAACACAGGTAATTATAATTATTTAATATTATTATTTATTCATTGATTTCATTTATAACTGAAACAGGCAAACATCCAAATCGCATTAATATTTCCATATGTTCATCTGAATGCGTTACAGAATTCGGAGAAGTTGTGTTGCGATTTTCAATATCAGTATCTGGTTCTTTTTCCACCTTGGAAAACGCGTCAGAAATAAGTTGAGGTAGTCGTTCCTTCATCTTGGCTTCAATGTATTCCCATATTTCTTCTTTTATTGTTGCCATTTTCGTTTCATTTCCGGTATGTTCTTCAAATTGCGGTTGTGGTTGTTGCTTTTGCTGTTTTGGCTGTTTTTGTTGTTTTTGTTGCTTTTGTTGTGATTGGAATTGCTGTTGCTGTTGAGATTGGAATTGCTGTTGCTGTTGCTGTTGCTGTAATTGCTGTCTTTCAAAACCCGGATATATTACCATATACCGACCTCCGCCATTTGGTTCAGGAACACGGGCAGTTCCATAGGATACCAGATTATTATACAAATCAATAGAATTCGGCGTTGAATACCACTTTTCAACGTAAATGTAAACCGATTTATACATAGAACGGGCATTTCGGTACTCATATTGAGGCCGATGCGGAACATGCATGATGTTTTTAATTTTAAAGTATTGGTATAGATTTTCAAACATATACACGATTTCTTGGTCGGTAAGCGTGATAAACACGCTAGGAATATAAATGTTGATGTTCTGGATACTTCTCATTGACGCCATATATAAATGTTCTGTATGGTTGTCTTGTATATGGTATATGATAATACTATAATTTAAAAATCAATTTTTTATACATAGGATGGCCCAGTCCCCCCTTCCCCCATAAAAAATTGATTTAAGTTATTGAATTTATTGTTAACTAATTCAAAACCAACCAATCAATTCATCAATTCATCGTCTCTCTATCTCTCTCTCTAATCAAATGTTTGAAACCCAAGAAAATTGTATTATTTGCACCGACCCAATCAACCCAGAAAAAAACAATGTAATCACGCCTTGTCGGCATCGGTTTTGTATGACATGTTTTTTGAAACATATGTCAATCACAAACACTTGTCCATTGTGTCGGTATGTTATATATGTTTTGAGAAATCAGCAGGATGAGGAAGAATACGAAACTCCGGATAATCAAGAAACCCAGGAACAAGATGAAAATCATAATCAAGATGAAAATCAAGATGAAAATGAAAATCAAGAAACCCAAGAAACCCAAGAAAATGAAGAAGAATTAAACGCACGACAACAATCTCTTGAAGAAGCAATCCAGAGAGAAGAAGAAGAATATGAAATATTACAAAAACAAAAAGAAGAAATATACGAATTGGAGAGAGAAATAGAAGAACAAGAAAGGCGAATTATGGAATTAGAGGAAGAATATGAAAGAGAAATAAATGGGTCCCCATAACATCTCTCCCCTTCCTCATCCTCATCCTCCTCGTCCTCGTGATATCCTCCTATGAAAAAAAAAACACTTGTGAAACACTCCCCCCATAACCTTTTTTATGTATCATATATACGTTATATTGTTGAATTGGTGTGTTTTGTCTTGTATTCTATTTTAATTTTTACGTAAAAAAAGGTAAATAAATTAATAATTTAAAAGCATAAAAAAGCATAATAAGATTACTAATCCAACACCACATAGATTCAAAAGTGCCGGATTTAAAATAAGAATAAAAAGAAATTAAAAATAGAATAAAAGCAAAAGAAGAGATAAAATATAATTTTTCTCTAATAATGGGATAAAAAAGAAATAATAAATATGTATAAGTTAAATATTTCAAATTAGAATTTGTAATCCAGTTCCATTTCAGGTGTCCGTTAGGAGCAATAGATGCGAAAAAATTAGTATTAAAAATTGTAAATAAAGAAAAAGGAACAGAAATTAATAAATAGATAACTAATAAAATATTTCTGATTTGAATATTGTTAATAATAAAAATGGATGCGATAGGTTGTAAAAAAAGTATAAAAGAAGCAATGACAGAAAAAAACCAATTATAAAATGAATTATTTAAATTTTTCCAAATAAAATATTCTATAAGTTGAATTAAAATAAATTAAAATAAGAAAAAGTATATAAAATTATTATTAAGTTCATGAATTTTGTATTTTGTAAATTTATTATTATAAATAATTAAAATTAAAATAAAAGAACTAAATAAAAAAGTATTAAGTGAAACATCTTTGTTCCAACACATTTATATATATATTATTATTTATTTTATTTGTAATCGGCATTTGTTTTGTATGACGAACACTTTATTTTGTGCGTGTTGATTGTGTTGTTAATTACTCACATCCTACAAGTAGTATCGCGGGTATTATAAAGAAAATTGATTTAGATTGATAATTTATATATACACAACAGCAACCAACCGCAAGAAGAAGCAACCCCCAAATAAGTTAAGATAAGATAAGATGGTAAAGAATCAAACCGGAGGAAACAAGAGCAAGCATTTGGCCCGCAAGCATCTCAATGGCAATGGTTCAGGAACAAAAAGCGACAAGCGTCTCCGCGTATCCACGTGTGATTTGGAAGTATATGCCCGTGTATTAAAACCCTTTGGAAACGGAATGTGTTTGGTGAAGTGTATTGACGGATATACCCGACTTTGCCACATTCGTTCCAAATTCTCAGGGCGAAACAAATACGAAAACACCATCAATGTCGGGTCGTGGTTATTAATTGGGTTGCGTGAATTTGAAAACCACGTCATGATTCCAGCAGAAGGCCGCATCAAATCAAATGGAAAACGCGAATACCAGGACTGCGATTTATTGGAGATTTATACATCCTCGGAACAAAAACGATTGATGGCACAAGAGGCCGTATTTCAAGGAATGCAGGAACACAGCGATGAAGAGTCAGAGAACGACAACATTGATTTTGTGGATGAAGACACGATGGAGTATCACAATATGGTGAATAACACCGGCATTTCAAATCGTAAAAAAGGATTGTCGTATCAAGACCTATATAACGATATCACGGATTCAGATGACGACGAACACGACGCTGACGCCAATGAAAATAAAATTCTCAATAAACAAATGATAGAAACGGCGTTTGTTACCAGCGATTTGAAGGCGATGGCACTGTCGTCTGAACAAGAAAGCGACGGAGAAACAAGCAACGAATACATATATGCTGGAAATAACAAAACAGCCGCATCCAGCGAAGAAGAAGAAATTGACGTCAATGATATTTAATGCGACGCGACATGCGACGAAATATTATACCAACACTAAATCTAAACACTAAACTAAAAATATAAACATATACACAAACCCCATATTGTTTATATTTTTTTATTGATTACTCTTGACCTTGTAAAATCACATACATGCTATTTAAACTCTTTAAAAACGAAGGGGTGGGTTTTATTGTAATTCCTTCATCAATTGCCATAAAATCCAAGGCCGATAAATAGTTGTAGAGAGATGATGAATTATTTTTTATAAATTTTGAAATGATTTGCGGTTCCGACGAAATGTCAATGTTATATACCAAGATTGATTCCAATTCATAAAACAAGCGCGGATTATAGAGAGATGTTTGTCTGCTTTGTATAATTTTCATAATAACCGATTTACTAATGAATCCAGGAACACTCAATATTTGTATAAATTTCTCTATTCTCTCTACAACCTTGTTTTTATTCAGGTAAATGACGTTTATTTTTATAGTTTCGTTTGGCATTGCTTTTAGAAATTCCGCTTCTTTTTGTAAAATATGTTTTTCGGTTTCGTGTATCCACTCGCCATCTAAATTCATTGATATGATGTCGTCATTGTCTGTTTCATCAATCATTTTTTTCAAATAAATAAAAAAAGGAAACAATGAACCCAAAAAAATAGAAAGGAGAGAAAAGCGTGTTAGTATGTGGAAAGATACAATAATCTCTCAATCAAACGACAAACGACAAATGACAAATGACCCACGATGACTATTAAATTCCACGCTTGTAAAATATTTTACTGAACCAGCGTGGCTCGTTAAACCCGCCGTGTTGTATTTTATAATAGTGTGTATTACTGTATATAGACAACAACGATGACGGCATTGTGGACGTTGTCATTGACGCCACCGCCAATCCATCCACAAAACGAAAATCATCTCTCACGATGAATTGCTCGGCTTCTTCCATTAGTAAATCCGGAATCATTTTTGAAAACACGATATTAAACCACGGTTCTAATAATTCACATTGGTTATTATCTCTCTTCGTTTTATCAATGCCGTCAAATATTGCGCCTACAAAATCGGCATAATTATCCGCTTGTTCCCAACGGTGTTGTAATTCTTCTTTGTTTGTTTCTGATATTTCTTTTGTTGTTTTCAAATAATTCCCAAAGACTCGTGATTTCGTTTTTGAAAAAGCAATATACCGCTGAATTCCGTGTAATACACGAGGGTGTAAAATGCGAGCATTCAAATGTAGTTGGTACCACGTTTTCCCGTATTTTAGTAAATATTTCGCCGGAAGAGACAGGCCAATTGCGCCTTGATGCCCTTGACGATGCCCTTGCCGATGACGATTATTACAATATATACGGCTCTGGTCTTTCAACACAAATTTATCAATACGAAAATAAGTGTAAGCAAAACTAACAGCGACGCGTGCAAGTATGACGGCACTTTTTAAGTCTTTGGATACATTACACAATTGGTTGTATGATACCAATAACAGTGCTTCGTTCAACCCGGCGGGGTTTTCAAAATCAACCGGGCGTATTATGATGTGCACGCAATCGTGTTTCATAATGGACCCGCCTATTAGTATTTCAATTCTTCGTGGTGTGTAGACAACCGACGCGATAAATATGCCCGGGGTTTCGGATTGGGTTATTTTATAAAAATTAGAAACTGAATGCGGTAATTTTAATGGAGCATAGTAATTGATTGGAATATCGGTTTCACCATCTCTCGGAATATAATTGTTTTGTTCTATGAAAATATTTTTGGTGTCTTGGTGGGATTTATATTTTTTTTTCAAGGTTTTACGATTATATAATTTATTTCGTATTGTGTATGTAGTGATTGTCATTTTATACAACACATATACATACACAATACATACACATATCAAACAAAATATTATTTGATATATTTCATTTCATATTTCATATTTCATATTTCATTTCATATTTCATATTTCATATTTCATATTTCATATTTCATATTTCATATTTCATATTTCATTTTACTTGTTGTTATAAATCCGGTCAAACCCGTCATCTTCAAAATACGTGCTTTCATTATCGGCGTCTTCGTTCATAGCAGTATATCGTGGTGGCAGCGTCGGTTTATTATAATGCTTTTGTGGAGTCATAAACATATTTTGATTGATGCGTTCTCGCTGTATGCTATAATCGGTTAATACCGACGCCCCTGTATCCGTGGTTACAATGGCCGGATTAAACATATTGTGTCTGACCACGTGCCTTGCGATGTCCGCAATGTTATGAGTTGTTTCCGCTTTTTGAATTTTTTCATTTGTGGGGCATTTCTCTTGTTGCGATTGTTGTTGTCCTTCTTTTTCTTTCTATTTCTCTCTCTACTTCTCCCTCTTTCTTCCTTGCCTTCATCCCTCCTTTCCTGTATATATTTTTCTTTGAAGATAAGTTGCATAAATCATACCTCTTTAACCCTAAATATTTCAATTTGTGACA
>SXGT01948193.1_pt1 | contig 41332 bp, 47 predicted proteins | sample 3176221 | NCBI WGS metagenome assembly SXGT01 (sample SAMN11356862, study PRJNA531348) | freshwater metagenome | isolation source: freshwater sample F1-120 | place: China: Fuxian Lake, Yuxi | collected 2017-12-25
CGAGCCAATCACAGCGATCGTTCCACGCTTACCTCGTTCAAAATATTGTGCTGAGGCCTCCGCAAGTAGAGCTGCGCTAATAAAATTCACATTAAAAATATCAAAAGCTAGATCTCCATTCTTTTCGAGCTCTTTTTGCTCACCCAAGATACCATGGGCTATAAGCACCACATCGATTCCCTTCATAAAATGGGCAGCAGAATCAATCCACTCAGAAAATTTTTCCCTAAAGGTAAAGTCTCCCGTCTCTTGACCTACTTTTCTGGCCCCTCTCACAATTAAGTCCTGAGAAATAATTTCCAAAGATTCTTTGTTTCTCCCAATTAAAAATAGTTCCCCATGTTGTTCTGCGACCTGACGAGCCACCGCCTCTGCAATCGCTGATGTCGCTCCAAAGATAAGCATTTTCATTTGACTCTCCTCCAAAAACTCGAAGAAAATTTGGGATCCTTATACTTTTCAAATTCTATCCGTTCTGGAAAATAGCTTTGAAAACTTTCTTTCGACATTCGAGCATCTTTTGCCGGATAAACTCTTCCTCCGGCCTCTACTACTTTTTCATCGAGCCTGTCTAAAACCCGCAGTGTTTTTTTACCTTCATTAGGAACATCTAAAGTTAAAGTAACTCCTGGCCTAGGAAAAGAGAGCAATCCCGGAGAGGTTACTTTTCCAAAAGTTTTTATCACGGTAAGAAAAGAGCCCAATCCCGAGCTCGCAAAAGTTTCAATAATGTCATAGATTGAACTCTTAGTTCCCTCAAAAGGAACCACACATTGATATTGAAAAAATCCTCTTTTTCCATATAAACGATTCCAGTAATTGATTCCATCGAGCGGAAAAAAGAACGATCGATAATGAACCAGTTCAGACTTTTTACTCGGATGGGTGTGATAATATAAAGTGTTAAATGCTTTCATTGTGAAGCGGTTAAGAATAAATTCTGGTGCATTACACGGAAATGTTTTGATCTTCTCTTTCTTAACTTTAATCTCTGAAGCCTCTCTTAGAAGTAAATGATTCCCTCTAAAAAAAACTCCTCTCCCTAAATTTGCCCCTTGAGAAAGACAATCCAACCAGCCAACTGTGTATTCGTATTTACTGTCTGAATCAGAAGTAAGTTCAAAAAACTTAGCAAGGTGACTAAACCGAATCGTCTCTCTAGAGATCCATGGGCACACAATTTTTTTAAGTTGAATCTCAGCCCAAACGATAAGCCCTGTGAGCCCCAAGCCCCCTACAGTTGCTCTGAACCATTCAAAATTTTCTTGAGGACTACAAATTCTTCGAGTGCCATCTGATCTCAAAAGCTCTAGAGATTTAACATGACAGCCCAAGGTTCCCCCCACGTGGTGATTTTTTCCGTGGATATCATTCGCGATAGCCCCCCCTATCGTGACATATTGAGTTCCTGGAACCACAGGCAGAAACCACCCTCTAGGAACAATATGATCTAGAACCTCTTTTAAAGTTATTCCGGCTTCAACTTTAAGCACTCCCGTTTCAGGATTTAATTCAATAAAATGTGTTAGCTTTTCAGTGGAAAGAAGAACATTACTATCATTTAAGCAAGAATCCCCATAGCTTCGTCCCTGACCATAGGGCAAGAGGTCCAACTCTGGATCTAACCCTTCAGTCACTTGCGAGAACTCCTGCCCACGCGACCTTAACTTACGAACAATCGCCTTGGTTTTGGGATAATTCCCCCAACTTTCCTTGGATTCATCCCATAGCTCTTCCATAATATTTGGATCCATAGTTTTTTATTTAAGAATAAGAAGAGACTTACGAAATCTAAACTTTATTTAACCATTCTAGCCACTTAAAATCGAGCCAAAAGCACCTCTTAAGAGATTTCAAACTAATAGATTGAATATTGGGTCAAAGTTGACTACCTTGTGACGCATAACATCAAGATATTTGTCGGGGGCAATATGAGATCTAGTAGGTATAAGACAACTCTTACAACTCTAATGATTTCCATCCTATTTTTAAGCTCGATGCTCTTTGCAACCCCTTCCGGATCCAAAGGAAAAATCCCAGTCTGCGAAGGAAAGAATGGCCAGCCCCTCGCCCTCAATGCCTCGGAAGTTATTAAGTGGAAACACACCACCCCTAACAAATTTGAAAGTCGAGCCCACATACAGGGAAAGGTTTCAAAACTTTACGCAGATAAAAATGGTCATCGTCACTTTGAAATTACCTTTAGCGATAAAGTAAACGAAGACACCATTGAAATTGTTTACAATGAAAGTTTCGGGAAAATTCCTGAATTAGAATTAGATATGAGTGCTGAAGCTTGTGGTGACTATATTACTGCCACTGCAGTTTCGGGTCCTTATCCCCCATCTCCAGATGGTGCCATCATTCACTGGGTTCATGAAAGCACCTCTAGCAAAGGCCATCCCCATGGTTTTGTAGTTCTTGAGGGTCTGTTATACGGATACGATCGAAGTAAAAGTGGCAAAAATAATCGAACAAAATAATTTAAAAAGAGATCACCTTGAAGTTACCTCCTATTGAGCTCATAGAATTGGTGCACAAATTCCCTGGCCCTTACACATTTAAAATTATTGCAGCTAACGATGAAGCAATAATTAAAAATATCCTTGAAGTAATACAGATTAAACTAAACTTAGTAGTAGCTCCCGCCTATTTGAGCCGTCTATCGGATAGTGGTAAGCACGTTAGTTTGACCTTAGAGCTCAATCTTCAAAAATCCCAAGAGGTTCATGTAGTCTACGAAGCCCTTTGTAAAACCCCTGGCGTTTTACTCCTTCTTTAAAAATAGACCCAAGTCGTTCCAGTATTTCTCTCATCAAGGTGAAATCTTTTCACATAGCTCTGCTTTTTTAAGTACTCATGAACGGCTTGCATGAGAGCTCCGGTGCCTACCCCATGAATGATTTCCACACGCCCACAATCAGCCATCATAGCCTTATCTAAAAAGATCTCTATATAGGACAGAGCCTCTACCACTCTCATCCCATGGAGATCAATGCGCTCAATTGGTTTTTCCTCCAAAGAATCGGCCTGATACTGTTTTTTTTGAGCGATATGAGCATATTTTTTCCAGGCGTCTTTGGCTAAGGGTTCTAGATCCTTTGCGGGTCTCACTAGAATCATAGATCCACAAAGAACTCGATATTCACCTGTTTTGAGCTGCTCTATGAGGGTCCCCTCAAGTTTGAGGGAGAGAACTTTCACTTTGGTATTAGGTGCCAATGGCTTCATTTGACTACACTAGCATTCCTCGGTATTTCTGAAAACTCAAAGGCAAGGGCTATAATGAAAAACAAAGAAAAAGCAAACTCAGACTGGAGAGTCAATTACGTCCCCGTGGACTCTAAAATCAACTGGGATGAATATTTCATGCTCCAGGCGATGCTTGCCAGCTACAAAAGTAAAGATCCAAACACCAAAGTGGGTTGTGTGATTGTAGATGATCACAATCATCAAATTACGATGGGTTACAACGGAACTATCGCAGGCATTGATGAGACCCTAATCCCCTGGGGAAATAATCGAGAGGTACCTTTAGAGCACCAAAAGTACGGCTATGTCATTCACAGCGAAGCCAATGCTATTTCTCATGCCAAAGGAAATCTTGCGAGCGCTCGAGTTTATGTAACCCTATTTCCTTGTAATGAATGTGCAAAATTACTCGCGAGCCATCGAGTTAGAGAGGTTATCTATCTTTCAGATAAATACTCTGAGAGCCCGGAGAACCGAATTGCTAAAAAAATATTTCAGATGTCTAAGATCTCTTATCGGCAACTTTCTTTAAGTGAATCTACGTTAGAAGGCTTTAGCTCCTATTTAAAATCCCTTATAAAAATAAAGTAGCCTCTTATTTTTTACCCCCCGGCAGAAAACAGTCGGCTACTTTAACTGACTATCGTTGTGATCAAGGTATTGCAGTAACCCGGATATTAGGTTCTGTACAAATTCTACCTACTAATCCCGGCCTCAAGCTTGTGGCTCTAAATGATAAAGTATTGTTGTTAGGGAAGGAATATAAACCCGCATAAGGGTTAGTGAACTTAATGGTGACAATATTACCGGCTCTATTAACCACGATAGCACTTCCCTGAATAGTAGGCTCCTCCATTCTAAGGATCTCACCCGTGGGGTTTCCATAGCTGTCCACAGCAACTATTTGAAAGTTAGTTTCGACACCAAATCTAGCAGTATACTGGCCTAATATTCTACATTGTAAAGGATGAACAAAGGCAATCGGGGTCCTAACCTCTGCAATAATATTCCCCGAACTTCTATTTTGAGCTTGAACTAAAAACACTAGGCCTGTGTTCTCTTCATTATTAAGCTCTGTAATATGAAATCCATTTGCATCTAAAGTGTAAGCAAATCCACCTGTAACTAACGCGCCTTGAGAATTTTCAAGACTGTATAAATAATTAAAACCTTCAGCCATTCCGATCACTCTAGGAACTAAATGGATAGTTCTTAGGGGGGCTGCCGATCTAGTTCCCTCTATAATTAAGGCTACTCTTTGAACATTAACATCTAACCCACATGTAAAAGTGCGACTTGTCGAACTATCGATCACTGTAGCTGTAACTCTATGAGAGCCTAATAAAGAAAAGCTTAAACTTGCACTGGCATTACGACTAGAGGCATTTGGCTTTTGTAAGAGTTGGCTTATTGAGCCACTAGTAAGATTCCCAAAGTTAAATACAGAAGTAAGGGCTCCTCCACTCACAGTCACTGTAAAATTCACACTTGATCCTGGGGTTACTGGCACTGAGCTTGAACTGTTGTTAGCTTGAATGGAGCAGGTGGCCTCTAAAGGTGGAAATGGAATAGTAGTAGTAGTGGTAGTAGGCCATGGATTATATGGAATAGTAGTAGTCACCTGAACTTGGCTATTACGACTCCTTGAGCTAGTTATGCCACCACACCCTACCAATAAAGAGGCCGTTAAAACGACTAAGGCTGAAAATTTAAATATCTGAATCATAGGGTGTCTCCTACATAGTTTGCTATTCAAAGTCTTTGATCTTAACAAAATGCAATGAACGGGCCCAACTTAAGACCCTCGGTCTTCAATTAAAATAGCTAAATATTTTCATGCTCTTATAAATTAACTGTCTCTATTTTTGACAGTAGCTTACTAGATTTCTCATGTCTATATTCAGAGCAGATTTAAAAAAACTGACAGCTGCCCAATCTTTTTTCACTCTCATGAAAAAAAGAGAAAAAAAACGACTGGCACCTTTTTCTTATCTGTGGCAAATCCAATCCCATGGAATTCCAGATACCCCATTCAACTCGTATAGAATCTTTGCTTTGCGAGGCAAAGGTTGATTTTCCAAGAGGGGTTTCACCTAAAATTCTTCTGACCCACGTAAAAAATACGGTCCCCTTTATCTTTAATCAAGATTTCTTAGTGGGGCCCAATCATCGCTACTTAAAAATCTTACGACATACAGAGCAGAGGTTAGAAAAATCCCCAGATAGTGAACTCGATCATGCAAGCTATTTTGAACTTTGCGTAGCAGCCCACTGGGCTACCATAGCTACCTTTGTTCCCACAGATGTCGACAATCAAATTCGATCTAGACTTTGGCATCCTGCTCTGCCCCTAGAAACTCTTTTTTCGATGGTTGATTTAGTTGAAGAGGCTCTCACATGGGACTCTACCCCCTTATCCACTCGTGGGGTTAAAAGCCCTCTGACGCAAGATCTATTAAGCGGTCACCACGGAGAGTGGTTTAGTATTTCAGTCGCAGCTTATGGAGCCTTAAGAAGGCGTCATCCCGAACGCGCCAAATTTTTGGCTGAAAAAATTTTAAAAGAGCTAGATCGTCAACTTGAAGTTTTTAATCACTTTAGAGAGGCAAGAGACGGAATCGGTTCTCTAACAGCGGCAACTATTGTAGCCCACAATGCCGGAGACTTTGTTCGCGTAATGGACATGTGGAGTTTCGACAACGAAGAGTACTTAAAAAAGGGGTTCTTAGAGAGAGAGTCGAGTCTTCATCTAAAAGGGGCCTTTTTAAATTTAAGCGCATTAAATAAGCAATACATGGCAATTGAAAATCACCGAAACTTTGCATTAAGAAAACCCAAAGCTTTGCGTATTCATTCAAGCCTTTTATTGCCTGTAGGGCCCTTTTTCGATGATTGGGGAAAACTGATAGCTCAAAGCCCTTATCTCTCAGAATTTGATTTAGCAGAGATTACTGAAGCACTTTTTGATGGTTGGGTTTATTTAGAAAAAGCTATCGGATATCCCCGAGCCTTAGCAGGATTGGAGATGGGAATCAAAGGGGGTCTTTCTCAACTTTGTCGTCTAGTGCCTTCTAAAATGGCCAAACAACTCTCTTCGGGGAAATTAAGAACTCTCACTAGCATTTCAAAACATCGATTTGAAAATCAGTGGAATCAGTTCGGTTTAAAATAAAAATTTAGAGTGAAATTTAATATGATCTTCAATGAAAGTACTAATAAAATAGTAACTGTGATCATAGCCCTGCTGATATCTAAGTTCTAATTTCACATTAGCTTCACGACAAGATCTCTCTAAGTTTTCAGGAAGAAGAGAGGTTTTCAAAAACTGATCCTCAGTTCCCTGATCCACCAATAGAGGACGATCATAACCCAACCTTTTGATTAAGCAGCAAGCATCGTAGTTTTCCCAAGTTTTTCGGTCATTGCCCAAATAAGCTCCGAAAGCTTTCTCACCCCAGGCCACCCCAGAGGGATTTGAAATCGGAGCAAAAGCCGAAACAGAGCGATACTTTTTAGGTTCTCTTAGCCCAATGACTAAAGCTCCATGGCCTCCCATAGAGTGACCAAAAATACTTTGGCAGTTAGGAATTACTTTGAAATTTTTCTGAATTACCTCAGGAAGTTCCTTAGTCACGTAATCATACATCTGATAATTTGTGATCCAGGGCTGCTGAGTAGCATTTACATAAAAACCCGCCCCTTGCCCCAAATCCCAATCAGGACCTTTTCCTGGAATATTTTCACCTCGGGGACTTGTATCGGGTGCCACAAGCATAATTCCATGTTGTGCAGCAAATCTCTGTGCATTAGCTTTAATAGTAAAATTCTCTTCCGTACAGGTCAGCCCAGAAAGCCAATAAAGAACCGGAACAGGTTTGATCTCAGCCTCTTTTGGAACAAAAACTGAAAATCTCATTGAGCAGTGATTGATTTGAGATTCATGAGAGTAGAATCCCACTTTTCCACCAAAGACTTTATGCGTACTAATAGAATTCAACATTAAAATTTATCTTCTAAAAAGTTACCATTGAACGGATGCTTTTTCCGTCATGCATGAGCTGAAACGCATGATTGATCTCTTGAATCGGCATCGTATGAGTGATCATCTCATCTATTTTGATCTCTCTTTTCAGATATCGATCTACGAGTTCGGGAACTTCGCTTCGCCCCTTAATGCCCCCAAAAGCACTTCCTTTCCATACTCTTCCAGTTACCAGTTGAAAGGGTCGAGTGGAAATCTCCTGTCCAGCTCCCGCAACCCCAATAATAATCGCCTCTCCCCAACCTTTATGACAACATTCTAGTGCTTGTCTCATTAACTGTGTATTACCCACGCATTCAAAGGAGTAATCAACACCACCATCGGTCAGCTCTACAATAACCTCTTGAATAGGTCGGTCATACTTTTTAGGATTAATAAAATCGGTAGCCCCTAATTGCTTAGCAAAAGCAAACTTATCTTCGTTAATATCGATCGCATAGATTCTTGATGCTTTAGCAAGAACTGCCCCTTGAATAACACTAAGACCAATTCCACCCAGCCCCCATACCGCAACTGTACTTCCTGGAGTTACTTTAGCCGTTTTTAAAACTGCACCAATACCTGTGGTAATTCCACAACCCAATAGGCCTACCTTTCCCAAATCGGCAGCCTTATTAATTTTTGCTACAGCAATTTCTGGCAGCACAGTGTACTCAGAGAATGTCGATGTTCCCATATAGTGATAAATCGTTTTCCCATTTTTAGAAAACCGACCTGTTCCATCGGGCATCACCCCTTTTCCTTGAGTCAGACGAATAGCACTGCAAAGATTACTCTTGCCTGAACGACAGAACTTGCATTCTCCACACTCAGGTACATAGAGGGGAATTACATGATCCCCAATTGTTACACTTTTGACCCCAGGCCCTACCTCTTCAATAATACCCGCCCCTTCATGCCCTAGAACACAAGGGAATATCCCTTCGGGATCAGCCCCTGATAAAGTGTAGGCATCTGTATGACAAACGCCAGAAGCTACAATGCGAACTAAAACCTCACCTGTTTTTGGCCCTTGAAGATCTATCTCTTCAACCTCCAAAGGCTGATTTTTCCCCCACGCAACAGCAGCACGAGTTTTCATGAATGACTCCTTTTAAGGGCTGGAACCGTTTTACTTCTTGCATTTTTTCGAATGCTTTCAGGAACAAGGGTTCGATACATTAGAGCGACCCATTCCGCTGTCTCCTGTCCAAATCGACTCGCTATTCTTTGATAGAAGACCGGCTTATACTCGAAACTTGGATTGCCAAGCCGTTTAGCCAATCTGAAAGCCTCTCGAGCCTTACTGTAAAATCCCTTTTCAAAAAGTTCAGAACCTAACTTCGAAGCTTTTTGAGATAAATTGACATGGTAACTTGATGAGATCTCGTGAGATAGAAGCTCTACTGAAGCAAGTGCATCTCTGAGGGTCTCTTTTTTATTCTGACTTCGGCTTTCAGCTCTCAACCGCAAAAAGACGAGAGGCTCCAAAATCAATTCAAATTTGACTCCACTGTTGGCAAGGCGCACATGAAAATCAAAATCCTCTGACTGCCACAGGGATTCACGATAGCCTCCAATTTTCTGAACGACCTCTTTGCGATAAGTTCCAGAAGGAACGAGAACAAAACGCTCTATACAAAAGGGAACAAGCTTTTTGGGTTCATTGACCTCTCTAAAACCGATGACCTCCTGGCAAACCAATTTCCCATCTCGATAAGAACTCGCTTCAGTAAAAATGGCATCACAGTGGCTACTTATCATAATCCGACGAATGCGTCTGGCCCAACTGTCTGAAAACCAATCATCAGCATCATGAAAATGTACGTATTCCCCTCGAGCTTTACTTAAAAGAAAGTTTCGTCCATAAGCAGGCCCTCGATTTTTCTCTTCTCTATAGACCCTAGCAAACATTCCTCTAGGAATGTATTTTTGAGGTGGATGCTTAGAGGCATCATCGTAAATTAAAATCTCATCACAAGAGTCCAACTGACCTGCTAAAGATTTAAGACATTCCGTGAGAAGTTCTTTCTCATTATGGTAGGTAATTAAAATACTTAATGAACCATTCATTTTGATTGCCAAGACTCCAAAAAATGGCTTACCAATTCTTCAAACAGATCAAACTTCATGCATGGCTTTGAGTTTAACCCAAATCCATAATTCACATGAAAATAAGGAACCCCAGCTACTATAGCTGCCTCTTGATCCCCAGCTGTATCTCCTATGTAGACAGGCTTTTGCAAACTATTTCTCTCTATAACTAGCCTTATGTTCTCCCCCTTTGGCCTTCGAGTATTGCCATGGCATTCAGTGTCTTTAAATAGATTCTTAAGCCCCGAATAATGAAAAAAAGTATCTAGATAAGGCTGTTGGCAATTACTGACAATAAAGAGCTGATATCGCTCAGAAAGCTGTAACAATCCCCTCTGCACCCCAGGATATAAAACAGCCCCCATCTGGCGAATAATATCCAACTGCTCTTTAAAACACTCTTTAGCTGCCAACTCCCGTTTATCAGCAGCTATTTCCGGAAAGAACTTCTCAAAAATTTTAGCAATAGGAAGTCCCATCATCTTCCCAATGTCTTCAGGAGTGAACGGTTCTCTTTCAATTTTCACTTTTTTTATAGCTGTGTTCCAGGCATTAGCACAAGCAGCCGTAGAATCCCAAAGTGTACCATCTAGATCAAAAATTAAACTATCGTGAATTTTCTGAACCATAACTCTTATTAAACTCGAGATAAGGTTCTAGCATGACGAGCATAGGCTACCCACAGTTGCCACGCGGTCTTAAATTCTCGTTGGCTTCTTTTCATTTCTTGTCTCAGTATTTTCAACTTCTCTTTAGACCGCTCTTTCATTCCAGCTTTCATTGCTAAATAATCTTCCCTTATCATTTTCCATTTTTTGCCGGCCTCTTCTACTTTGACTTTAAAGGGATGTATCGCCTCAACTGGAATCCCCTCTTGAATCAATTGTTTTTCTTCCATTACAATCCGAGCTTTAATAATAGTCGCCTGGGATATTTTCTTTAGATTATAGGCAGAGCCAATAGAGGCTAAAAAATTAACGGTCCATTTGGTGGGATCCCAATCGAACCAACGAATTCCATTTCTATAGTCCGACTGAAATTGATGATGGAAATTATGATACCCTTCACCAAAAGCAAAAAAGGCCATGATATAACTATCTCTAGCTGAGTGTTCATCACTATAAGGTTGTCTACCCAATGTATGACAAAGAGAATTAATAAAAAATGTAGAGTGATTGGTCACCACTAACCTTAAAACTGCAGCCATTGCAAAACCCCCTAGAGTAGATCCTAACCCGTAACCTATCCAGGTGGGGAGTATCACTCCCATCCCAAAAGCAACCCACAAATAATACTTGTGCTGAAGGTAAATTAATCGATCATTAAGAAGATCTTGCGCAAATTTATCTTTGTATTGAGGATCATCTTCGACAATTAACCAACCGATATGCGCGTACCAAAAACCTTGATTGATATTGTAAGGATCTTTATCGGTATCTACATATCGATGATGTCGGCGATGGTCGGTGGCCCATTTCAAAACTGATCCCTGAAAAGAGGCCCCTCCAAAGAGAAGATAAAAGATCTTAACCCAAGTTCTTGTTGAGTAACTTCGATGAGCAAATAACCTATGGTATCCTCCAGTGATGGAGACAGTGGTTGCACAACCCAAGACTAAAGTGAATACCCAAACCTTCCAATCAAACCCTTGCGTATAAAGATAATAGGGAACCAAGGTTATTGAGAGTAATGGGCTCGCCACGAGATAAATAATATTAGGCCAATAAATTTTGCGAGTTTTCGCAGTGGGGGGTATTTGTAGAGTTTGTTCTTCCATAGTAGTTCTCCAGCATCTGAATCTTACTCCTGAGAACCCCATGGGTACAGTTAAAAAATAGCCCTTTTTCATAGGGAGAAGAGCCAAATTTATTGAGGAGGGCTACAAACTTTGGTAGTTCATTGTTAAGCCTATTTTAAAGGAGTCCTTATGCTAAAAGAAGGCGATAAAGCCCCAAGTTTTTCTCTGACAAGTGACAATGGAGAGACAGTTTCCCTTAAAGATTTTAAAGGCAAAACGGTTGTTTTATATTTCTATCCAAAAGATATGACACCGGGTTGTACTCAAGAGGCCTGTGATTTTAGAGATCAACAGGACAAATTTAAAAAAGCAAAAGCCATTGTTTTAGGAGTTAGCCGAGACTCCATGGGACGTCACGTTAAATTCAGAGAAAAATATGACCTTAATTTTCCACTTCTAGCAGATGAAGATGGAAAGATCTGTAATGCTTATGGGGTCTGGAAAGAGAAGTCCCTTTACGGTCGAAAATTCATGGGAATTGAACGGACAACCTTTATTATTGGTCCCACAGGAAAAATTGAAAAAGTTTTCTCAAAAGTTAAAGTTAAAGGGCACTCAGAAGAAGTTCTCGAAGGAATTTAGTTTTAGATCTTAGAAATAAAGTCCTGGGTATTACCTTGGCTTCTAGTTAACAACTCGGTATACCCTATAAATAGATGGCCACTAAAGACAACATTATATTTGCACTAGACGCTGACTCCTTAGCTAAAGCCACCCCCTATATTGAGGCCTTGGCCCCCTACGTGGGAATGTTCAAAGTGGGACTTGAGTTATTGACCGCCCAAGGAGCTCCTGCCGTCATTCACCATATTCATCGACTAGGTGGGCAGGTTTTTTTTGATGGGAAATTTGACGACATTCCTAATACTGTCGGAGCTGCCTCGAGAGTGGTATCGGGTATGGGAGTCAAAATGTTTAACGTTCATGCCAGCTCTGGAATGGATAGTATCAAAGCTGCCGCTGAGAATAAGGGCAAATCTCAACTACTCGTGGTTACCGTACTAACCTCCACCTCAGATGAAGAGTCTAAACGAATTTTTGGAGCAGAACCTCACGATAAGGTTATTCAATTTGCTCATGATGCTAAAGCTGCAGGTGCGGATGGAATTATTTGTTCACCTCAGGAATTGGAACTTTTAACTCAAATTCCTGATCTCAAAGATTTACTAAAAGTAACCCCAGGTATCCGTCCTGAATGGGCCGAAGCGAACGATCAAAAACGGATTTTAACCCCTTCACAGGCGATGAAAATGGGGGCTACTCATCTTGTCATTGGCCGCCCCATCAGCAATCCGCCAAGAGGAATTGGTTCCCCCATCGATGCAGCTAAAAAAATTCTCGAAGAAATCTTAAATTGCTAACCCGCACTGAAATCCAAAATATTTTTACCCGTTCACAGGCCTTCATTTTTGATAGCCATATTATTTATACTTCAGGAAAACACGGGAAAGCCTACGTTAATAAAGATGCTCTCTACCCCCATACCGAGCTCACTAGTCTTCTTTGCGAACAAATAGCTCTACACTTCCAAAAATCTCAAATTGATGCAGTTTTAGCCCCCGCTTTAGGCGGTATTATTCTATCTCAATGGACTGCGCATCATTTAACTCGATTAAATCAAAAAGAGATCTTTGGAGTCTACGCAGAAAAATCGACTGAAACTGATAGTTTTGTAATTAAACGCGGCTATGATGAGATTATTAAAAATAAAAGAGTCTTAGTAGTTGAAGACATTCTAACTACGGGTATTTCGGTCAAAAAGGTCATCGAAACGGCTCGGCAAATACCCTGTGAAATTGTAGGCGTTGCAGCCCTTTGTAATCGAGGAGGAGTTTCAGCCTTGACTATTGGAAATGTGCCTGAACTTTTCTCTCTTCTACAGGTTAACTTAGAAACTTGGGAGCCCTCTGAATGCCCAATGTGCAGGGCTCAAATTCCAATCAATACTTCAGTCGGAAAAGGAAAAAAGACTTCCTAAGCAGTTCCACTAATATCGATTTGGACTAGATCCCACCCCCACAATACTGCATGCCTGAATAACATTGAGTCCCAAGCTCTCAGCTTTCTCTATAAGCTCTTCACTTTCTGAACCTGGATTTAACCAAACCTCCTTGCATTTTACTTTAGCAACCTCCTCAATCACTTTCATTCCCACCTGAGGAGGCAAATAGAGGCTCACCATATCCAATTCCTTCTCAGGAACCTGGAGAATTGAAGCGTAGGTTTTATGTCCTTCGATTTCCAAAACTTTGGGATGAATGGGATAAACTTTAAAACCTTTATCGGCGAAAACTCTCACTGCTTTATTTCCAAACTTATTTCTGTCTTGGCTTGCACCGATAATAGCAATCGTTGGCATGGCTTTTCTCCTTAAAAATGTTTTGCGAGTGCAATTCCCATAATGGCCCAACCCACGAGAAAACCCACTCCCCCGATAGGTGTTATAGCTCCGAGCCATTTAACTTGGGTAAAAGCTAATAGATAAAGACTTCCGGAAAAAACAATAACTCCAAATACAAACGCATATCCTGCAGTTTTTAATAAAGGTATCTCAGGCGTTCTTAACAACAAAGCCCCCACCAACCCTAAAGCTAAGGCATGATAAAACTGGTAGGTAACTCCAGTATGAAAAATATCCAACTGATACTCATTGAACCTTTGTTTTAGTGCATGAGCGCCAAAAGCCCCTAAAGCGACTGAAAAAAAACCTAAAAAACTACTCAAAACCAAAAATATTTTCGCCATAATTTGACTCCTAAACCATGATTTATAGCACTAACCCGCTAATCTACTAGTCGTTTTTTTACTCGCCCAATAAATCCAATCTAGGTTCGCTCCACGGCGGAATAAGTTTAGGGCATGAGGTGGGCTTAATTGGAATCTCCATTTTAGAAAAATTCCCTCGGGAACCGGTCTCAAATCTAAGATCTGCAAAATAAAGCTTTTCTTTTTCCCTATACCAAAAGGGGGCTCTAATAAATTTTAATTGAGCCGCTACATAACAGTTATCTCTTCTGAGATTTTTAAGTTCTTGGATGTCAAATTTCATCTCAGTAGTCCAAATAACTTGCGAATGCTTTTTCTCAAAGTTTTGTAAGGGGGCAATCAAATGCAAGCACTCCTCAGGAGTGTATATATTTGAAAAAATTGAAACCACTCCTCTACGCAACTTGTATTTAATACGAGTGGGTAAAGTCTCTACCGTAACAATATGCCAACACACTGGATTAGAGGGAAAGGGGGACAAAATCACATCATTAACTTTGACTCCCGACTCCTCTTTTTTAAATCGTTCTTGAATCTCAGTTTTCAACCATCGAGATTCCAAAGCAAATGTCAGACAAATAAGAGCTAAAGCCGAATAACAAATAGCAAGTCGAGTAGAGTTTCCAAAAACAGTAAAGAGAAAAGAGAGAATTAAAGTCCAAGCGGTGACAGCTACGGCAATGCCCAGAGGGATAAAACCACTAAACCAAACCAAGGCCATGGCGCCCATAAAGATCGAAATAATGAATGCCCTAAAATATCTATTGCCTGAAGCAAAAAATAGCAGAGGTAACAAGGTGACCCATACCCAGGGTTCAACTATGAACATCAGATCAGCATAGATCCAACCATTATAAAAAGGCCAAAAAGGATGAACCCCATATTGATTTAAAGAGTCCAAAATAAGGTGTAAAAACACACCCAGAGATGAAAGAAAGCCAATTCCTAATAACTCACTTTTTTCCCATGGCCGCTTTTTTATCTTTGCCCATCCCCAAAAAATTAAAAAAATGAAAGCCGCTTGTAGAGGAAGCATAATCAAAGTATGGGTATGCCCACGATGATGTAAAAGGTACTGCAATCGAGAAGGCTTTAAAAAGAAGGTATATAAAAAATCGAGGTCGCAAAAGTTATTAGCTACGAAAGCTGAAAGCCAAAAAACCAATCGCGTTCTTCTTGTAATAGCAAGTTCCGGTTTTTTAAGCTTTAGAAAAGCAAGAGCCGATTCCGCTGTTAATGCGCCCACTAAGGAATGGGTAATATTATCCATACTTTTCTCCTAAGCTTATAGCACTCACCCGTTAACCCCTATACCAGCAGTTAGTGTTCTATTTTAGCATGTAAGAGAAATGTAAGCTATCAACCCTATTCCGCGAAACTGGAAGAGTCTGAGACGAGATAAAGAGCTATGGAGTCACCCATTTCCACAGTTTTTGAAAGGGGATTTTTCAATTGATATTTTTTAGAAATAATCCCGAGACGGTAAGTTTTATTTCTTGATACAGGAAAAGAAAAAGAGCCCTCTTCAGAAGTTATTCTCTCCAACTCTCTTCCTTGGGAATCCATCAAAGCAAGAGTGATGTGAGTACAAGGAATATCAATATTGGAGTGAACATGGCTACAATGGCAGTTCACCCTTAATCGATTTGATTTGTAGTAATCTGAATTAACAAGAAGACTCAGTCCCGAGACAAGAAGCCCTACAGCAGCCTCCTCTTCAAGATTAGATGGAAAGCGATTAGAAACTTGAGCATTGGAAGCATTCTGTTCGGTATTCAAAATCGACCTTAGAGAAGATCCTAGGCTTGGAATAAAAAACCGATTTCCACCCGAATAATAGGATTGGCTCGACCGATCTGTCTCAAAATGGCTCATAGAACCACATGAGCCTAAAAAAACTAATCCCCCAATAAAAAAAATAAATTTAACCACTGGCGGACCCTAACTTAGCTTTTGTTATCTCACAATGAATTTAAAGCAATTTTGTTAGCGATATCGAATAGAGGATAGAATAGCAGCGTAACTCCACGTCAAATCTCGAGCCCCTTGCATATAACCACTCTCAAGATTGATCTGTTCCGCTATGGAGCCATTACCATCGACGTGATATTTCACTCGTTTGAGAAAATCATCCCCTTTTCTACGAATAGCTTTAAGGGTCTCAAAATATTCCTTGCTTCCCTTTTTATAAATCGCGTAATCCTCTCTCTTTGAAATCAATCCTTGAAAAAAATTTCGGCTCACTGAAGTGATTCTGATTTCAGATTTACGTTCTAAGTCCTGTGCTAATCGGTAATAAAATTCGGCAAATGCAGCTGTATTGATAAACCAAGGATTGCCAAGCCCCCCACTACTATAACCATTATAGCGATCTTCTGGATAACGACCAATTGCAATCCCGGGTATCCCATTTCGATTAATCGGATACATTCTATAGAAAACATCTTCAAGTGCTTTAACAGTGGCCAGAATTTTATCATTTGAAAAAGTCATAACCCCATCTGGCACATACCCATGCAACAAACCCAAAACCACTGAAGAATCTAGTTCGCTAAACTTATAGTCCACACCATCTTCGCGATCTAAAGTGCTAACTAAGATCCGCTTAGAAGAGTTCCAGTGCCGCTCAATTTCAGGTTCCATTTCAAGAGCCTGAGTCAAATACCACTGAGATGCTTTAGGATCACCTAAAGTTTGGGCAAGGTCAGAACCCTCTCTTAAAGCACGATACTGAACCATGCGTGTGTGAAAATGATGCCCCTTCACCTCTTCCCATAATTCAAAAGATGTGTTCCTCCAATGTTTGGAAGTATATTCTAAATCACGTTTGATAATTGAATTTGAGGTTCCATCATAGAGGTTCTCTTTAACAAGAAAATCTTTCCCTTCACTTAACCAAATCTTTGCCAAATGGATTAAAGTGATCGCTCGAATGGCGGGTCCGTCATCTTGAGGACGCCCCCAACTGTCCATGTAAGCCGATCCATCTACATTAAACTTGGGCTCACCTAATCCTCCGCTAAGATTAGGAGTTTCCTGATTGAACTTAGAAAATTTTATATACTCCTTCAGCACTTCGAAATATCGAACCTTCAATTCACGATTCGTAGCCGATTGATATCTCAGCACGATTTCATCCATCACGATACCTGCGTCTCGTACCCAATGAAAAAAATAGTTGGGACTAGTTTGCGAGGGAGAGGCGAGAACAACCCCTTTAGAGGTTCCAGGTGCAGAGATATTTCTAAGAAGATTTTTTAGAGCAATAGGTTCTTCATAGGCTAACCAATCATCAAGCTTAATTGAGTTAAACGCACCTACAGCCAAACTTTGGGTAGGAACTGCCCATAAAATGCACGCTGCAATACTATGAAAAATTATCGTTAGCCTCTTCATAAGTGCCCCCATAATGAAGCTCATAAACTAACCGATCTCTAATAAAATTGACTACAGAAAAGTGACTACAGAAAAAAAGGAGGGATATATGCGCAGCGTCTACCAATAAGTTGCAGAAAAAAGTGGGGAACCCATTTATTTTAAAGGGAAATGACAAATAAAGGTCGAACCCTCTCTAGGTGAGCTTTGAACCGAAACCGTGCCTTCATGTTTCTGTATAATATGTTTAACGATAGAAAGCCCTAACCCCGTTCCCCCCTGTTCTCGTGAACGAGCTTTATCGACCCGGTAGAAGCGCTCAAAAAGACGAGAATGATATTCAGTGGGAATTCCGACTCCTGTATCTTTAACTTTAAGAACAACCTCATTTCCTATCCTCTCCCAAGTTACAACCACGTGCCCACCCTCGGGAGTGTATTTGTGAGCATTATCGATGAGATTAATTAAAACTTGTTCTAATCGATTGGGATCGGCCCACACCTCTTTTTGAGAGCATTTCCACTCCAAAGTCTGCCGCTTATTCTTAAACTTAATCTCCATTATTTTCGAAATTCGGCTCATCATATCTTCGGTAAGAACAATCTCTTTATGAAAAATTTCATTGGATTCAATAGATGACAGATCCAAAAGATCCCCCACCAAATTCATAAGCCTTTCCGCATTTCTAGAAATTTTAAATAGAAATTCCTGAGTGGATTCCTCTTTAAGGTTCTCTGGATCTTTTTTAAAGTCTTCCAATAAAGTTTCAGTATAGCCTTTAATGGATGTAAGAGGAGTTCTCAGCTCATGAGATACATTGGCCACAAAATCGATTCGCATTTGCTCGGCTGTTTTGAGTTCAGTTACATCATGAAAAATTCCAAGTGCCCCATAAATCACCAAACCAGAGCGGCTTAAGGGTGATACAGAGAAATTGAAATATCTTTCCTGACCGTTTTCTGAAGTCAGTTTAAAAGAATGAGAACTGGAGCCTCGTCCCTCTTTCAATGCCAATTCAAAAGCATTCACAATTCGAACATCGTCGAAAATCTCTCTCAGTCTTAAAAACTTAGGTAATCTTTTCTGCCCGAAAACCAATTCAAATTTACTGTTAAAAAAGATAGGACGACCTTCTTTGTCGACTGCTAAAATCGCGTCAGAAATGGCGCCCATTACTGTCTCTAGCTCCCCCTCCTCGATTCGAAGGTTCTGAGTAGCGATTTCCCATTTCTTTTTTAGATCTTCAATTTGATGATTAAGAACGAGTCTCTCAGAATTTAATTTTGCTTTGTAAAAACAGACAACTGCCACCAAAAGGAAAACCAGAACAAGAACTGTGAGTCCCACGCAACAACTCCTAGAAAGAAGAGGCTACTCTATAACCCACTCCACGAATTGTCTCAATAATAGATCCGTAATCTCCCAGTTTTTTTCTCAATCCAAAAACATGGGTATCAATGGCTCGATCGATCACACTCACCCCTTCACCCTGAACCAATTCAATGAGTCGATCTCGAGTTAAAACTCTTCCCTGATTTTTCATTAAAGCATAGAGCAATTTAAATTCCGATGGGGTGAGGTCCAGGCTAGATTTGCCACACTTGATTTCATGAGTATCATAATCGATTACAAGCTCCCCAATTTGAATTCTCTTGTCTTCAATTATAAGATTATTTTGATGAGCCCGTCTGAACAAAGCTCTAACCCTAGCTAAAAAAATAGAAAGCTCGAAAGGCTTGGTAAGATAATCATCCGCCCCCACTTCCAGCCCCAAAACAATATCTACAGCTTGCGCCCGAGCGGTTACCATTAAAATACAAGTTCCTTGTGGAATCAGCTTATCTCCACGAAGTTTCTTGCAGAGATCAAGTCCTGAGATTCCAGGAAGCATCCAATCTAATATGAGAAGAGAGTATTTATTCTTTCGAATCCGGTCCAGCGCCTCCTCCCCCCTATCTACCACTTCGACCTCACAGCCTTCCCGCTTCAAATGAAGAAGCATTAAATCGGCAATATCTTTTTCGTCCTCGACTATAAGAACTCGTTCTTTTTGAGGCATGGGGATCTCCAGATTTCAAATTTAGATGAATTCTAGATCCTATAATTACATGAGTCTCGTCAAGATTTGATTAGCTTTTATCAGGAGGGGGCTGCTCCAGAGTCCAAAATTCGGGGGGAGAACTGAAGCAGCCCAAAGGAAAAGAACATCGTTTATACAACTTTATTAACTTCTTCTAAATAAAGGACGAAAGTCCTACGGTTTGTGTGACAAAGATTAATGGCTATTTTTTAATTCTTAGAAAGGGGCCAAAATCGACAACTCAGGGTGATTAAAAAAACTCAGCGCAACACTCCATAAAAATTCAAATTTCTTGGACGCGAGCAGATGAAGTGACTGGATAAGTTTTTATAAACGTAGCAACGATAACTGCGAAAAAAATAATAACACTTCCTATCCAAAAAGGGATTGCAACTCCTCGTTCAAAAAGAAAACCCGCCATAGAGGGGCCGATAACTCTACCCAAGGCAGCTATAGATTGACCCATTCCAAGCACCCCTCCCTGCTCATCTCTATCTACAGATTGAGAAAGAAGACTTGAAAGTGATGGGTTGGTGAACCCACTTCCAATGGCTGTTAAAACAGCCCAAGCCAACATTAAACGATAAGTTCCCGTCAGACCAATCAATGGGGTCACTGCCAATGACAAACCCACTAAAAAAATTCCAGTAATTAACAAACGGCGTTCACCAAATTTCTTAACCAACTTTCCGATAAGCCCACCTTGAACAATCGTAGCTGTTATTCCGACCATAATAAGAACATATGCCGTTTCAGCTGCAGCCTGTTTAGCTCGAAGGGTCGATTCAACTCCCTCAGCTACAGGATGCCATGTCGCTTCAATGAAAAGCCCTAATACCTGCTCCATCATCGAAAAGGCCGAAATGTATAACAAATAGATTAAAAAAAGCTGAGGCACATTGGGATGTCGTGCCGCATGTTTCAAAGCCGCCCAAGAAAATCCTGGACGATGAGAGACCTGATTTTTTGCGGACTGGCCTAACTTCTGTGGACAAGTTTCAGGAAGATTTATTAATGCAAAGATAAAATTAATAACTCCCAAACCTGCGGCGACAAAAGCTGGAATGGAAAGTCCAATCTGACCAAAAAAACCGCCCAAAGCAGGGCCTAAAATAAACCCCAATCCAAAAGCTACACCAATAAGCCCCATACCCTTGGCTCGAGATTCGGGAGGAGTGCTATCAGCAATAATCGCTTGAGCCGCCCCTATATTCGCACTTCCAAATCCCGCTAACATTCTCGCTAGAAAAATCACTGGAAGGCTTTCAGCTAAACCAAAAACAAGATATCCCAAACTCGCGCAACCAATGCTTAATAACATAACGGGACGTCGCCCTATACGATCAGACAACCTTCCCCAAAAAGATCCAAAGAGAAACTGCATCAACGAGAAAGAGGCCCCAAGTAAAGTTACTGTGGTTGGCGAAGCCCCCAATTTCTCAGCATAGAAGGGTTGAATAGGAATGATAATTCCAAACCCCACAAGATCGAGAAAGACTGTAAAAAAAACTAGAAATAGAATTTTTTTATTGCTTGGAGATTGAGGAGAATTCATTCGAATTACTATAAATGAAAGAGTGATTGATAGCGAGAAGCTTAAGGAAGTTTTTTTCTTATCTGAATTACAGTTTCTTCAAGTGGATATCCTCCATCTTTTGTAACGCTGTCTAAAGCCTCTTCAAGTCTCGGATTTTGAGTCACATAGAGTGAAATCAACGCATTACGTCTTAAGCCAGATCGTTTAGCTCGTGTCATAGGCGTTCCACCAAAATAGGCCTCATAGTTCTTTTGATCCATAGTCGCGACCTCAAAAAGTGACGGCATTTTTTTGGGAATAATTTTAGCAGGCAACTGATAACTTTTAGCCTCTTGATTGTAAGGACAAACCTGCTGACAAATATCACAACCAAAGTAATATTTTGAAAGCCATGGCCAAAACTCTTCAGGAATAGTTCCTCGATGTTCAATGGTCCAATAAGCAAGACAACGATTGCTATCCAAAATATAATCTTCATCTAAAGCGCCTGTAGGACATTGCACTTGGCAAAGTGTACAGGAGCCACATTCACTTTTCTTTTCAGCTTGATCAAATTCAAACGGATAGGTCGTTAAAATTTCGGCCAATAAAAGGAAACTTCCATGGGTAGGATGAATTAAACAGGTGTTTTTACCTATGAAGGAGGATTGAGTCTGTGCCGCAAGAGCCCGCTCTAATATCGGAGCCGTGTCGACCAAAACTCGAAACGAGTGAGAATCTAATTCAATCTTCTCTTTAAGTTTTTTGACTAGTCTCGTTCCTGTTTTTTGTAGAACCTGATGATAATCCTGAAATCTTGCGTATTGAGCTACTCGTGGCTCTTCTCCGGGTTCCAACGGCCAATTGTCTCCTTGAGAATAGGGAAGAGCTATAATAATGGCCGCTTTAGCTCCCGGTAAAAGCTTTTCAGGCTCTTTGCGAACCTCTTCATACTTTTCCAAATATTGAAGCCCCGCATGTTTTCCCGCATCAATCCACCTGCGAAAGTGCTCATAACTCTCAGAATAAAAAAGAGGGACTATTCCTAAAGGAATGAGCCCCTCTTCTTGAATAATTTGATTAAGTTGACTTGGATTCAACGTGAATCAAACGCAGAGACTAATAATCTCCACCGCGTCCACCACGTCCACCACGTCCGCCGCCGCCGCCGCCGCCGAATCCACCGCGTCCGCCGCCGCCGCCGCCGAATCCACCGCGTCCGCCGCCGCCGCCGCCGCCGAATCCACCACGTCCACCGCCTCCGCCAGAGCGAGGCTCCATAGGACGAGCTTCATTTACAGTTAATTTACGGCCTTCAAAATCGTGACCATTAAATTTATCGATAGCTGCTTGAGCGCCATCTTCGTTTGACATTTCAACGAAACCGAATCCTTTGGATCGTCCAGAAGCACGATCAGTTATAATGCGAGCTGAAGCAACATCTCCAGCTTGCGAAAAAAGGTCCTGCAATGACGTTTCAGTCACTGAGTAGCTAAGGTTTCCAACATATAGTTTCTTTTCCATTGTTCCTCACATTTGGGCACCGAAAAACATTTCCTACAGGCACCCGCCTGGAGACGAACGATTCGGATAATTTACAGGCGCTACCCTACAGTGTTTTTAAGCTTTTGCAAGCTTTTTGTGGCGCATAGCAGCTGAGTTTTCCATTTTAATAGTACTGTTAAATTTCTCGGGTTTATTACATATTTATTTAAAACCAATATGTAATATAAATGTGTTGCATGACCCTACCTTGAAATGAATAGGTTTCACTTTTCTTGTTTGGGACCAGTTTTGCCCTAACATAGAAATTATCATGGCCGATTTTGGGCCTTATTAGGCATTATTATAGCATAGCTTAACGCTATGAACTTCATTAAGAATTCGGTTATAAGAGGAGTTTAAAATGGCTAAAAGTAGTTTTATTTTTAAGGATCTTAAGACTCTAGGACAGTTTCGTGATGAGCTTAAGGTTCAAACCCATCTTTTCAAATTGGAAGTTAAAAATGAGTGGGAAAAATTGGAATATGATTGGAAGGTTCTCCAACGACAATTGAGTCCTCCCAAGAAAAGAGCGAAAAAATGTACCGCTAAAATTAAAGCGTCAACTCAGCAATTTTTAAGATCGGTGAAATTGGGTTCCCTATTTGGGAACCCCTCACGTAGAAAACTTGACTAGACTTACGGCAATTTTGCCGGCAAAATGACGTATATGTGGTCAAGAAAGATAAATATTGGAAATCAATCATTTTTTTTATTGGGTCCCAGGGGTGTGGGGAAGTCAACTTTACTGAGTTTGCAGCTGAAAGAGGCTAAAACCTACTCTCTTTTGAAGCAAAGCTCGTATCTTAAATTTTTGTCTCATCCTGATTCCTTTGCTCAAGAGGTACTTGTTCTTCCAAAATTTTCATGGATCGTTGTTGATGAAATTCAAAAAGTGCCAGCACTTTTAGATGTCATTCACGATATTATGAATGAAAAGGGGGAAAAACATTTTCGTTTCGCAATAACGGGTTCAAGCGCAAGAAAATTAAAACGGGCTAATGTGAATCTTTTAGCGGGAAGAGTTCTCAATCGGAAACTTTTTCCATTGATTCGAGAAGAGTTACACTTCTCAGGCAAAGAGATTGATGACATTTTAAGTTTTGGAATGCTGCCAGCCGCTCGCAATCTTTCAGGTCATGATAGAGTAAATTTTTTAGAGTCTTATGTTGCTACTTATTTAGAACAAGAAATACAACAAGAGGCTTTATCAAAAAAATTGGATTCTTTTGTGCGATTTTTGAAAGTCGCTGCGATCATGAATGCACAAGTTGTTAATGTTTCCTCTATTGCGCGTGACTCTGGAGTGGCGCGAACCTCTGTTCAGGGATATTTCGATGTTTTAATCGATACTTTAATAGGCAGTTGGCTTCCTGCCTGGCAAGCAAAAGCAAGAGTAAAAGAGGTTCAGCATCCCAAATTTTATTTTTTTGATACAGGAGTCGTAAGAACGATTGCTTCTACTTTAAGGGAGCCTATCGATAGTTTAGAAAGAGGTTTTTTGCTCGAGACGTATCTTTTTCATGAGTTACAAGCAAATAAAGAATATTTAAACATCGGCGGAGAGTTTAGTTACTGGCGCTCTGATAAAAGAGAGCTTGATTTTGTATGGAAACGAGGAAATAGAACCGTAGGTATTGAGGTGAAAAGTACAAAACAATGGAAAACTGAATACTCTTCAGTCGCCAAAGATCTATTGGAAGATGGCGTTTTAAAAAAATGCTATGGTGTCTATTTGGGGGATAAAGAATTATTGGATGGTAAGTTGCGTATTCTTCCTATCGATTTATTTTTAGAAAAGTTATCTGCCGGAGAAATTCTGGACTGAGCCTTTTAAGTGAAATAAGAAATTAAAAAACCCTTAAAAATATTTTCGCTTTTTATGGGGAAGAATTAAAACACTTTGAATGAATCAGGAGTAATGCAGGAGTTTTATCTAAAAAAACTCAATTCTATTTTAGGGAGAATTGATTTCTTCTAACCGTGGAATACTCATATTCTGATCTCTGGCGATAGCATATTCAGAGAATAAAAGAGTTAAGTGGAATTATCAAAATTGTTAATTAATTTTCATAATGAGATTAAACCTTTAGGGTATGTTATATATAGATTACGGTGAGTAACATATGATCGGATCTTTGGAAAAAACTTCAGAAAGAAAATACATGACTCAGGTCAGGTTTAGAATTTACGTTGATACATATAACCGGGTTAATTTTGAAAACGGATATGTGGTTCTAGAAATTATTTCCCCTAAAGAGGAGATTGCGCTTTAGGTGTTAAATCTAAAATTACGTTATGGAAGCAACTAAAAAAAAGGTCACAGTGAAGGCAGTACTCTGGACCTTTGTGGCTTTTAGTGTGTTTTTACTATTTGGTTGCGCCTCAACTCAAATAGGTATGGAAGACGTGGCAAAGAAGGCAGCGTTTTTAGCTGCACGTCCCGTATTTGAAAAAATATTTTTTGCAGAAGCTCCAATCGCACCGAGTGCTAGGGAACTTTATTCTACGGTCAAAAAGCTTCCAGGAAAGCCATTCGATCCGAGTCAGTACTTTGGTAACCTACTAAATTTGAGTAATGGTGTTTTAAGGCTATCTCCCGGAGATTATGTTGTTCCAGTAATGACTTACTGTATGCAGTCTAGTGGTTCAAGTCCTGCTGCACATCAATACGGATTAGGTAAATTAAGTGGAAAACGGGCTAGTGCCATTCATGATCTTAATGCGCGAGGGCTTTCTCAATTTACTCCAGAAGATATTCAAGTTCTTTCATGGAGTATTCAAAACGGCATTCTATATGAAGAGATGTCGGCTAAAAGCAAAGAAATTATCAATAAAATTATTCCAGAGCACAAAGAGGATCTTAAACTTTCCTTTTATCAATCCCTCATTGATAAATGGAATGTTGTAGCTAAAAACACCGGACTGCCTCATTTTGAAGAGTTAACAGATGAAGCCCTGAGCTCACTAGGATCTTTTGGAGAATCTGTTAAAGCTATTCAGGGGTTTAGAAAAAAAATAAGCGAGCATGGTTATGAATATGAAAATCTTAGTTCTCTTATATCTTTACCGGGGCCATCGTCAGAAAGAGAGATAACGTCCTGGAGTCAAATTTCCGAAAATGTTTACGCGCGATTTCTAACATCTGGGCATTATCTCAATATAGGAGAACTTCAGATTCGAGTTGTAGGCCGGTCTCGCGTGCCTCAAGTAATTAAAGATAACTTATCAATTGTGGATGTTTCAGCCCTTATTGCGGATCCAGGAATGGCTCAAATTCAGCCGTTGTCCTTTTCTGCGCTTTCCGGAGTGCTTGCGATCGGAGTTTTGCCAGTAGAAGCATCTCCGTTACTTGCTGCCGCGGTAATTGCTGCTATTTTGACTGAGAAGGCTATTGATTGGAATGCGTTTTCACAGGCCGTCGAGAGATTTGGTCATTCGGCAAATCAGGCTATATAAGGATAAAAAGGTTCCCACGATTGAAATGCAGCCGAAAGATGCTGGACGAGGTGGTGACAACACGAGAGTAAAGGTGAGGTATCCATGATTAATCGAATTAGATCTAAGTTTGGGAAGAATGTTTTTTTTGCCCCATGGGACTGTCCTCTCAGTGGTATAGAGCCACTATTTTTCATAGGGCTACTAGAAGTTCAGGATATTCGATTTTTTCTGGGGGCAAAGGATGCCATCTACGTTGTTACCATTCCTAGACGCTCTGTTTTTAGGCTTATTGATGAGACACATCTTGGAACTTTAATGAATGTATTAACTGAGGCTGAAACTGAACAGCCACTTGGTAAAAACGAAGTTTGGAACCGTAAAACGTGGAAAGTATGGGGAACACCTTTTTTGAAGGAACTTGGATCGTTAGTTTTTATTGATTATCCCAAGAAAGATCAGTTTCAGTACCTGATTTTAACAGAGGATGAGTCGCCAGAGTTTGTTTGTTATTCCCCCAAAATTGATGTGTATCAAAGTCGAAATGGCAATGAAATAATGGAGAGGCTGTTTGAAGAAGATATGCGAACTCGCAAACAAAAAGAGCTTGGGTGCGGTATCTGAAACTCTTCTCTAAAGAAGTCCCTCCGATTTTTATGGGGAAGAATTAAAATCATTTGAATGAATCAGGAGTAATGCAGGAGCTTTATCTAAAAAAACTCAATTCTATTTTAGGAGAAATTACATTAATCTCCTCTAACCGTGGAATACACCGGCTGCTTTGGCAAGATGAACAAGAAGAGATTAAAAAATACTCTCAAACTATAAGGACAAAGAGTTCATCTGAAATTCTAAGAAATACCGAAACTCAACTTAAAGAGTATTTTAGTGGGAGTAGAAAAATATTTGATTTACCACTGGACATATCTGGAACCTTTTTTCAGAGAAGGGTCTGGAAACAGATCTCTCAGATTGGCTTTGGCGAGACCCTATCTTACGGGGAACTTGCCCACCTTTTGGGAGATGTTCATAAGGCTCGTGCGGTAGGAGGGGCGTTAGGGAAGAATCCTGTTCCTATATTGGTTGCTTGCCATAGGGTGATTGCCGCTAAAGGCCAAATAGGGGGCTTTTCCGGAGGACTTAAAGTAAAAAGATTTTTATTGGATTTTGAGAAGTATCAAAACTAAAATAGTCTAACATTTTATTGTTCGAAGATTTATTCTTCTTTTCTTATTGTTGTTGCCTCTGGGACTTATCGATAAAGTAGAGTGGTTAACCCCCTTGATAGTCGCTTTAGCTGCCTATCCTTTATTTACTTTGGATGAGATTGGCGCAGAACTCCAAAATCCATTCTCTCCAAGAAACCTAAGCCATCTGCCTTTGAAAAATATTTGTATTAACATCCAGGCCAATGTTATGAGTTTGCTCAGTAAACAAAAATTAAATGTATCTGAGCAAGCTGTTGAAATACCTCAGGAGACCGAGGAATTAGAAGAGAACTAAGAGGAAATTAGGAGAAAAATATGGCTGATTATAAAGCTACGGTAACTTGGAAACGTGAAACTTTAGATTTTAATTATGATACTTTTGATAGAACTCATACTATCGAGTTTGAAGGAGGCATTAAATGTCAGGCCTCTTCGGCTCCTGAGTTTCAAGGAAAAGCAAGTTTAGTAAATCCCGAAGAATTAATAGCCTCAGCCTTAGCAAGTTGCCACATGCTAACATTTTTGGCGGTCGCCTCGAAGGGGCGACTCTCTGTGAAGAGTTACAGAGATCAAGCTGTAGCGACTTTAGGTAAAAATACTGAAGGTAAAATGTGTGTAACGAGTATTACATTGCATCCCAAGGTGGAGTTTGATGGCGCTGAACAGGTTTCTATGGAAAAAATGAATGAGCTACATGCAAAAGCCCACAAGCATTGTTTTATCGCTAACTCTATTGAAGCTAAAATTGCTATCGAGCCCCTAGTTTAAAAAATAGGTTAAACGAAAAAAACTCAGAATTCACCTGCGAAATTAGCTAGTAAAGTGGCTATTAAAGATAAAAAAAACGCCCGATTTTTATCGGACGTTTCATTAGAATCTAAATATTTAAAAAAACAGAATTAGTGGCAAAGTTTTCGAACATTCTCGGCTACAGTTGTTCCAAACGTAATGACCCGATTGTAGTCTTTGTCACAGGTAGTAGTCATGGGATTGCAAGAGAAATTTGACCTGGCAAATACAGTGCCTGTAGCATTGTCTACAGCAATCTGTTTAATGCCAGAGAATTCCGCTGCAGCCATTTTTACATTTTCTGTAATAATCGCTTTATCCTCTTTCGAGTTAAGATCGAAAACTTCAATCGTGTTAGTTTCATCATTGCCAGCAATTAAGCAGTGACCTGTTAATACAAAGGCTCTTGTGTAACCTAACGTAGGAAGTTCACGACGAATTTGGCCGCTAGCTGAATCCAGAATAATCAACTTATTAAGGGCAGAGGCACTAGTTACCAAATGGGTAGTTCCAGGAATCACTTCTAATCCTTTGAATCTAGCCTCTTTCGAAGTTAATAAAACCCGTATAGCTGAACTTCTAGGATCAACCTCTACAATGCTTCCTGCGTCCATTCCAATACCTTGGCTTGAAACCAACAATAATTTGTTGTTCAAAAGAGTTCCTGCTACGGGCATACGAACTCGAGAGTTTAGATAAGTTGCGTTTGAGCCAGTAGATGAAAAGATAGTTTGTGCGGGTAAACTTAAGTTGGTGGTGGTGTCATCGGGATTACCGCCCATGTCTACAAAATAGTGTCGATTGCCGAGAGCACCAATCCAGAAGGTAATAAAACCGCCAAGATTAATTTGTGTAGTTCTAAGACGAATTTTTCCATTTTCTAATTTGGCAGTCGTGTATTCGGTGAGCTGACTATTAGGATTTATGCCAGTCATCATGATAAGGTTTGAGCCCGCTTTTTTCATCATGATAAGGCTGTGACTCATTGGGGCCTGGTCAATTAATTTACCTTCCGGGGTATAAACTTCAAGGCGATACTCGGAATTAAATTGACGACGAGAGTGTCCAATCCAGAAGACTCCGTTATCAGCGATCATTGAAGGATGGAGCTCTCCACGGTCTAATAGAGTTATGGTTTCGTTGGAGAATGATTGTTGAAGTGTTAGCACCATGGCGAAAATGAAGATACCAAAGGTATTTAGTTTACGTAGCATAAGTACCCCTCTCTGAATTATTGTTGTTACTGTGAGTATGGTTCAGCGGGCGTAATTTTGGCAACAAGAACTTTGAAGGGTTACTGAAATGCTTGCCATACCTCTTCTAGAGTTAAAGACCGTTTAATAGGCTCTGCCCAAGTTAAGGTTTGTGTTCGAGAGGCAAGATTAAGCCATTGTTTGATTCGTCTAATCGTATAGTTTGGATTTATAGCCTGAGGTTCTCCGAGCTCAACGAATCGTTGAAGTAAAGGCAACCAACGTTCTTTAGAGTTTCCAAATCCTGTAAGAATAGGATCTTTAAGATCACTCACCCCCAACTCTTTTGCAATACTGAGAGCCAATGAAGGTTCGCTTAAGGCCCCCCGCCCTAGCATAAAATGCTCACACCCTGTTACTTCACGACAAACTTTAAAATCTTCAAGCGATCCAATATCCCCATTTGCTACCACGGGAATGGAAAGTTTTTTACTCACTTCACCGATCATGTGCCAATGAATCGGTTTTGCATAACCTTGGGCTCGGGTTCGAGCATGAATTGTAAGCCATGAGGCCCCACCTAGGACAGCGGCCTCAGAAATTTTATAAATCTCTTCGACTTGGTCCCACCCTAATCTTACCTTAGCTGAGACAGGAATGTGATACGGAACGGCCGCTCTAACAGCCCCTACAATCTCTTTTATACGATGGGGTTCTTTGAGAATCACCGCTCCACCATCATTTCGATTTACTGTGGGTGCTGGACAACCAAAGTTAATATCAATTCCCAAAGCTCCAAGCTGCGTTAATCGCAGAGCTGTTTTCGCCATTTTAACAGGATTTCCACCTAAGATCTGAACGATAACAGGACATCCTGAAGCTGTTTTTCCATTGGTTTTTAATTCAGGAACAAATTTATAAAACACTCGATCGGGCAGAATCTCTTGATTCACTCTAACAAATTCAGAAACACAGAACTTAAATCCGCCCAATTCGGACAGCAAAGTTCTCATAGGGAAATCGGTCACTCCTTCCATTGGAGCAAGTAGTAAAGCAGGTTCCCCCTTTTTTATGAAGGCACTCAATTTTATGTATCTAGCGTGAAAGGATTGAAATTGGTTTTCCAATCAAAATAATCTTCACTCTCAGCTTTTTTAAGAAAGCCCACAATTTTGTAAGTCATCGGTGTCATCATCACTTCCCATAAAACCTTAAGTAAGTAGTTGGTCACCATAACCTGAACTACTAAGTGGTTCTGCCAGGTTCCAAGAAAAGCGATAGGATAAAAAATTAAAGAATCGACCGCCTCCCCCGCGATAGTGGAACCAATCGTACGGGTCCAAAGCATTTTTCCTTTGGTCCATAACTTCATTTTGGCTAGAACATAGGAATTTATGAATTCTCCTGCAAAAAAAGCAATAAATGAAGCTACGACAACTCGCCAAGTTTGACCATAAACCGTCTCATAGGCGCTTTGAAAGGGCCAGTCTTTAGCTGGTGGAGCCGCTACTACAAACCAACTCATAAATGAGGCAAAAGCTAAGGCTGCAAAACCAGACCAAACCACTTTTCGAGATCTTGCATAGCCATAAACCTCAGTTAAAATATCTCCAAAAACATAACTGAGAGGGAAAAAGAAAACTCCCGCACCACAAGTAAATCCGAAAACAGTGATTACTTTTGAGGTTCCAATTAAATTAGAGCACAGCAATATCGTAACAAATGCAACCATCACGAGGTCGTAATAACGATAGGTTCTGTTTTCTTGAGGGGCCACTTTTAGTTGATTCATGGGGGTACCCTATGTGAAAAGGGGTACAAAGTAAATTAAGCGCTTTCTAAATTATTAAGGACAGACTGGAAGTAAATCAGATAATGAAGTTGGATTTTCTATTTTAGTAAGAATCCAATCCAAGTTTTTTCTTTCTAAAGTAAAGTCCGCGCATAATCCTCTTCCCGGTTGGAGAATTTTAGCCTGACTTTTTGTATCTGTTTTTTTCTTGCTAAATTTAAATGAGATCTTTTGTGGGCCTGAGCCCAGTAGCCATTGTTTAACCTGTGCGACAGCGACATATTTCCCTGGGCTCTTGGGATCACACTTAACATCGAGAACTTTACAACGGACCTGAGATTGCTTCAAAAAATCCAATTCAGTTTTGATATCTGGCGAACACTCCTCTGGTAGCACTCCTCTTTGGGGGCCATTGCCTGGAATGATACAGCCTTGGGGAGTCTTAAGATCTGAGGCTCCTATATAACTACTTAATAAAAAGATAAAGATTATTGAATTCGACATATTGTAGCCAAACCGAGAGGTAAGTCTAAGTCTCTTACTGGCATTTTTCCAAGAGAAACAATGGATATTTCAGCGGTGACTGCCACCTCAGCCTCAAAAAGATGGCCACCAAAAACTCGGAATTGATTATCCCCCAGAGCTGCATGAACGTGAATGTAAGGAGCCCCATCTTTTAGGGAGAGATTTCCAGTTAAGGAGATCAGTTCATAATCCATTTCAGAAAAGGTCTTTCTAAGATAATGTTTTTCTTCTAAATGATAATAACCCAATTCGGCATGAATTAATGCACCAAGACCAGAAATAACACCTCCCTTAAGGCCTAATTCAGTCACCTCTCGAGTTAATGTTTCGATAAGCTTTTGTCCCTTGGGAACTACAAGAAGTGCTCTATCCTCTGCAGCATGAATAATCATGACTCTATCCCCCTTTTTAATTCTAAAATCCACTCCCATATGGCATGAAAGGCCATAAATTCAGCTCTTTATATATATGTCAGGTTAGCCGATAATAAAACTAAGTTATTTCTTACCCTTTTATGGAGCCCATATGAAAACTAAACGAGATCTAAGATCACTTTTTTCTAAATCCAACCTGTCTAAAGTAAGAAATAAACTAGAAGAGGAGCACATTGTTCGCGCCATTAACCGAACCCGTGAACGGATGGGAGGTTTTTTTGAAAAGAATCAGGTATTAGGAAGACGAGCCAGTATTGGTTGCGTAGCTTTGGAAATTACTCAAAGATGTAATCTCGATTGTAGTCTTTGCTACCTTTCAGAAAACTCAGAAGATGTTAAAGATCTTCCTATCGAAGAGATCTATCGTCGGATTGATGAAATCAAAAATCACTTTGGAGCTGGAACAGATGTTCAGATTACTGGGGGAGATCCCACGATGCGAGACACTAAAGAGCTCATCGCTATTGTCAAAAGAATTCGCGATATAGGGCTACGGCCTACCCTTATGACAAATGGGCTGAAAGCTTCACGTGCTCTTATTGAAGAGTTAGTCTCCGCAGGTCTAAATGATATCGCCTTTCACATGGATACTACATTTGGACTCCCAGGTTATAAAAATGAAATGAGTTTAAATAAATTACGTCTTAAATATATTGATCGAGTTAAAGGGCTTCCTATTGCGGTTATATTCAACACCACCGTTCATAAAGGAAACTTTCATGAAATTCCGGACCTCATCCGATTTTTTAGAAAACATGCGGATGTTGTTGGGATGGCCTCATTTCAACTGCAAGCAGATACGGGACGCGGAGAATGGAGAAAAAGAGATGATGTTATCTCTCTTGAATCGGTTCGAAAAAAAATTAGCGAAGGGGCTGGAACAAAGATTTCATGGGATACAGTTCTCATTGGACATCCTAAATGTCACAAAATAGGAATCGCGCTTGAATGCAATGGTAACCTGTATGATCTTAATTACGATCCTAAATTTTTTAATGATTTTCTCGAGGAGTTTAGGCATGTCATTTTAGAGCGAAAAGATCCTAAAAAGGTTGTTTTTACATTAGTTAAAGAACTCTCTCAAAGACCTGAGTGGTTGGCTAAGGCTGGAAAACATTTTGGCAAAATACTATGGAGCATGAGAAAGGATCTTGTTAAGGGAAAAGGCAAAGTTCATAAACTCTCATTCTTTGTTCAGAACTTTATGGATGCTTCAGCTCTTGATGAAGAAAGAGTTCATGCCTGCTCTTTCATGGTAATGACAGGACAAGGTCCTGTATCGATGTGTGCTCATAACGCCAAAAGAGATGAATATATTTTGAAACCCATTGAGCTTTCTAAAGAGGGTAAAAAGATCATTTGGGATCCTTTAATAGGAACCCCCCCAGAATTAATTCCTGCCCCTAGTGTAGGTTAGGAAGGATTTTCTAAAATGGGTACTTCCCACACTTGCGACTGCACTTACGAGGATTAGGAATGCACCAATCCATTGTGTCGGAGTGAATATTTCCCCTAGAAAAAGATAAGCGAAGAAAGCTGCAAAGGGGGACTCTAAAAGAAAAAGCATACTGACCGTAGATGATGAAAGTACTTTTTGAGTTCGTATCTGAATTAAGAAGGCTAAAAGGGTTGAAGCGAAAGAGAGAATTATGATGGAAAATCCTACCTTGGCTGTGATGGGAAATTTAGGAGCTGATTCAAAAGGTATTGCAAGTGCTAATGGAATGATTCCAGCCCAAAAGGTTTGAAAAACATTGAATACAAAAGCTGAACTTATTTTAGGGGCCTGTTTTTCCAAGAAAACAATTTGAGAAGAGGCCATTAATGCGCAGATGAGAGTGAGCAGATCCCCTACATTCCAACTTCCACCTCTGAAATCACAAATAAAGGCTGAGCCTATGAGAGCAATCCCTACATAAATAAAATGAGATCGTTTGATCTTTTTTTTGAGTAGTAACCGTTCAAGAAAAGGGACAAAGATAATATAGAGAACAGTAATAAAACTGCTTTTGGTCACAGAGGTGTAGTGCAGACCTGCTGTTTGAAATATTAGTGTGCCACTCAAAAACAATCCTGGCCAGAGGGCTAATAAGAACTGTTTCTTATTAAAGTGAGAACGGAGTTGGGGAACTGCAAAAATAACTGGAACCGCGAATAGGAATGCAAGATAAAACCTCAGAGCATTCATCCAAAAGGGACCGGCGAAGTCGAGTGCCCATCGAACGCAGATAAAACCAACCCCCCAGATACTAGCTGCAAATATAAGCTCTAATACGGCTTGTTGAGGGGAGGGTTCTAGTTTGAGTTTTTTTAACACCCCTATCTTTTACTTGATAGACTCGATAAATGTCCAGGTTGACTCCATATTTTGCTGGGTAATTTTAGAGATTTGGCTGGAAGAGGGAACTTTTTGGGTTCCGACTTCGATTCCTAAAGACCAGGCCTGATGTTTCCAGTGATAGTAATCTGCGCTAGAACCCTGGGCGACATAGATAACTTTTGAAATTTGACCATGTGTATAACCATTGAAGCTGGCCATTCGAGTAGTCATAGAATCAAAAGTGTTGTCTTCAAATGAGGGGAGAGAGTTGTAGGTATAGGCCCAGGGATACATAATCATTTCACCAAATGCATGAAAATCGATACTCGCTTTGATTTGGTGAGTTTCATAAAATTTTATAATGGCAGAAATACAAGGATTTGACTTGTGGTTGGAATCTTGGGGCCAAGGGTAATCTCGATTGGGATCGATTCCATTAGCGTAACGCTCCCTTCGAACATAACCATCGGGATTAACTACAGGGACAAAGTAAATCGAAAAGGAATTAAGAATTTTGGATAAGCGAGAATCTTTTCCGTAATTTGAAACTAGGGAATCTAGTAAACCAAATAAAACTTCAACGGTAATAAGTTCATCTCCATGTGTGCTTGCGGTTAATAAGATGGGTGTTTTTTCTGAATTTGTTTTATTGGGGGAGGTCAATTTCAGTGCGAGAAGGGGGCGTTTTTCCATTGAGTCTCCATAGTGCTCAAGGGATGCTAATTCTGGGTGTTTTTGTTGAATGGATTGTAGATGGCTCTGAACCGAAGCAAAATCATGATATCCCTGTAACTCTTCTCTGGACTTATTTTTTAAGGAGCTGGAAATGTCTAGTTCGAGGAGTTGTGCTTCAGGAATTACATTGAGAAAGTTAAGAGTTTCTTGTAAGGGTACCAAAATCTCATAACCCCCATTTAACTTTCTAACTATTTCAAATTTTTGGGCCACTTTTCTGAGTGCGTTATTACTTACTGGAAAAAACCAGTAGCTTGAAAGGATAGGATTTTGCGGAGTTGCAGCTAGAGAGCTAAGTTGAAAAAAAAAGAGCGATAAAATGATTCGTTTCATGATTTTTCCCAGAGGTTGAAGTTAAGAGTTGAGTAAATAAGATATCGGAAATTTAACAGAAGCAAAAGTTTCTCATGCTAAAAAAGTGTAATTGGTCTTAACGAGAGTTAAGTGGTTTCGATTGAGAAGGAGTAGGAGAACCTTTTTATTTTTCGACGGTTTTTACTTTGGGAGCGGCACTGCCGGGTTCTCTGCTTGTATTGGAAGAGTCATCTTGAGAAGAACGGGCCTCTTTAGTTTGCGGGAGTCCCGTGAGAAGTGGATGTGAGCAGCTGGATTTATATCCGAATTGGCAAGATTGGCGAAAGAAATTTTCTGCTTCAGCTAGCTGGCTTTGTTGCATGCTGATATTGCCCATTAAATTTAAGGCCTCTGTGTAGTGAGGATGTGTGGGCTCCTTGGCCAGTAGATTCATGATTTTCTGAAGAAAAGGTATGGCATCGAGAAGTTTTTTTTCGTTAAATTTAAGATAGGAGAAAAGCAGAAGAGGTTTTGTGGAGCTAGGGTTGGATTTTATCCAGTTTTCAAGGGTTGTAATGGCTTCGGAGGAATTATTGGTAGCTAACTTTAAGTAAAAAAGACGGTCAAAAATCCATTCATCTTTAGGTGATAAGGTTAGCCCTTTTTTTAATAGCTCTTCAGCGCGCTTAAAACCTTCGGGTGACTTATCAGAGATAGAGATAATATTGGATTCCAGTTTGTATCCCATAGAATCGTTTGGGGCATCCTTAGTTTGTAATTTTCTAGCTCGTTTGATGACTAGTTCTTTGTCACTCTCCAATTCTGGGTAATCCAGGAATAACTCGCCAGTGTTAATGTGTAATTTTGAATTAGAATCGCTTGATTCGAGTAAGGGTAGAAATTCGGAAAGCAAGGTCTTTGCTTCCTTTTTTTTGTTTATTATTAAATAAAGTCGAATTAGCTTAGTGTAAGTTATTAACTGAATAGGTTTTAGAAGTAAGGACTGTCTATAAGTGTCTATGGCAAGATCAATTTTTTGTTGTTCAAAATAGACATTTCCCAATAAGACCATGGGTACAGAATGAGATGGAAATGCCTTAACTGATTCTAAAGAGATTATTTTTGCTTGGTCTAGCTGGTTCGATTCTATAAGCTTACTAATTTCCGAAACATAATTCTGCAAATTTTTATTGGAAACTGAGCGTTCAGGGCTTCCAGTGAGTTGAGTAATCAGAATTAAAATAACTAAGAGACTTAAAGCCCCAATTCTTACGCTGGGAGGGATTTTTTTAAAAAAACTTTGTTGAGAATTAATTTTGGCTAGATTTGGAGCTGCTGATTCAGCATAGGGGCCTTTGGCGGGTGTGGGACGAGATTCATTTTCGGAATTAACTTTGGGTGAGATGGGGACCTCTCCAGAATCTGAAGATAATTTTGACGGCCCAGCCATTGAAAGCGAATTCGATTTTGAAATTTGAATATCGGATTTGTATTGAGGTGAAGTTCCAATCTCAGTTTGGGCTTCATATTTAAGTTGGCAGTCAAAAACGGTATGGCCTACTTTAAGTCGATCTCGATCTCTTAGAACCCCAGTTCTTCTAAGCTCTCCATTAACCAAAACTCCATTGGTACTCCCTAGATCTACAAAAGTGAGTTCTCCAGTTTTTTCATTCAGTTCAAGGGCTACATGAGCTCGAGAGACTTGAAGATCGTTTAAAACTATATCAGCCTGTCCACGACCAATAATGATATACGGTTTTTTAAGGCCTATTATCTTACCCTTATCTCGATTATCTTTTCCTTCAATAATAACGAGTCGGGCTGTTTTGTCTTGAGGGGATGTCATGTGATTTAAGTATCGGTCTATTTGAGAGATTTAATAAATGTTTGTTAATACCGGTCGACTTATGAATTAATACGATACGCTTTGTCGCCCCTCAATTCCCAAGCGATTTTGTCCCCCCCTGAATAAACTACCCCCGGATCATACAACAATTAACTGGGGGCACCATGAGAGAAGAGGGAGGGATATTTATGAGTAAGAAAGGGCAACTGACGTATCGTACCGTAAATGATTTTTTAGAGGCAAAGATGACAAGATGCGAGGCAGCCGAGATTTTAGGAATAAAAGAAAGGTCGGTAACAAGAATCGCAAGACGGATTGAGGCAAAGGGATTTTTGGCAACGGTACATGGAAATCGGGGTCAGATACCCTGGAATAAAAGTTTAGAGGCAAAGAAAAAGACAGTAATGGAATTGGTGGAGAGTAAATATTTTGATTTTAATATGACCGTAATCACACTCTCAGCTGGGAAAATAAGACTTACGATCTGGATTCACCATTGAAATACTCAATCTATCGTCAAAAAATAGAAATTAGAACCTATCAAGACCTGACATGGAAAGCGTACTATGCTGGAAAGCAAATAGAACTTCGCGAAGTAAGAACGCATAAAGTACTGAAAAAGGCAGCCTAAAAAACCGATGAAATGTTACCAGGGTGACAAAATCGCTTGGAAATTAAGGCGACCGAATCGCTAAAAAATAACAACCTACTTCAACCCCCTACAATCCAGGCCCATGACGCACCGACTTAAAAAAATGACGCGATTTGTATAATAGCCTTATCCCCTTATTGCCTTTGAATCCTGGTTCCGTTAATTTGGCCCACGCAACCAATAATATCAATTGGTTAGGTTGTTTGTGGGCTGGTACTAAAAAGTACCTTACTGGTACTAAAGTACCAAAGTAGTTTAAAACCTTTTGTTATGTAGCCGATATAAATTATGGAGATTCAAAACTTTTCATCTTTTTTTGTGGTGAATAGGTGTTTTCTTTTTTGCTTCAACTAATCGACGCAAAGTTTTAACAGCTAATTGTGCAAAGGCCATAGCTCGTTCAGCATCCTGAATAGAATATCCCTCAGTGGGATCAAAATCATCAGCGCCATAAAATGCCATTTCACGCTCTCGTCGTAACCAATGGTTGGCTGTCACTAGTTCTTGAATCGGATGGAAAAAGCTTTTATCTAATTTTGGAAGTGCTTCTAATAATTCTTTAGCCACATCATGCCGATGAGGAGGATCTATCAGAGCCATTCTTAAAATTCCTTTAGAACTTAACTCAACAATTTCCTGAGATTCTCGTACCACATCAGAAAAATTTTGATCCTCCAAAAAGATGGGAAGTGTCTTAAGACGACTTTGACATTTTTTTAAATAGGCTAGAGGAATATCTTTGGGTGACATCATTAAAGCTCCAAACGAAAATCAATTTCACTTAAGTTTTTAACTTTAGAAGAATATCTCCAACCATGCTTTCCTCCAAAGGAGGGAAGTTTTTGAGCTCCCCATTGTTTGCGCCAAACAAGAATACTATTTCGAAATCTCTGATACCAGTTTTCTTTGTCAAAAATAAGTAGATGTTCTTCAGGGAAATCAAGAAGAAGTGTATCAATGCAAACATCTTGATGATTAAGTTTTCTTACGATTAAAGAAACTTTATCTTTCCATGGTAAATCACGAGCCTGTCGATCCCAAAAGTTCCAAATATCATGACGAGAAAATTTCTGAATTGGATCTGTCCATACCAAAAGATCCCAATCACTCTCTAAATTAGCATCTTCTCTAGCCTGAGAACCGAAGAGAGTGACTAAACATATAGCAGGATGAATTGATAAAATGGATTGAAATGACTTAAACTCTTTGCTTAGAACTACTGCGGGTTGAGGCTTGGAGAGTTGATAGTGTGTTTGAGGAGGAAATCCTATTTTAGTTAATCTTCCATCCCGCTCAAGATCTCTTAGATGACGATGAATAGCCTGAGGAGTTATTTTTAGGGATTGTCTTAGATCCTCAACTCTAAGGCTACCATTTTTTCTTATGATTTCAATAATTTGCATTTTTGAATTCAGTTTCATGTTTATAGTATACTATAAACTTATACTGATGTTTTGAAGAGATTTGGTTTCGTGCCAAACAGCATTTAAAGAGATGTTTTTGAGGAATGTTAATCCCCCAAGGCTTTTAAAGTGGTTACGGTATTGTGTTACTCAACAGTAAATAAATTAGGCACTGTGTAGTGATTGCTCAAACTTAATTAATCGTCAATGAGTTGCTCTGAACTAAAGAACTAATTGATTTGTCTCTGTCTATGATATTAACAATCTTCATAATTTTATAAGGCATCGCTAAGGGCACAAATTATGCAGCTCCAGTTTGTATGTCTTTCAAATTATGGGCTATATTCATAGTATTAATTGTGGGAATTGTCTTATCCTTTTTACCTTTCGACAAATCCCAACCCGTGAGCATTTTTCCCTCTGAAAAACCACCAACCAATATGGGGATTGCCGAAACACTTGCGCTTCCAATGAAGTTACCTTTACCTAGAACATCCTCAGTTGAATCTTCTAAGAATATTATTTCAGTCAATTGTAGAAACCAACTTGAAAGCATTAGCCAGTTGAATCTCCTTAATTTTGGAAAGGGCAGGTCTTCCGAACCTGGTATTTTTGAGTTGCCTTTATACGATCACTTATTGAGTGAAATTATCTTAATTATATCGGCAGATGCTTGTAAAGACATCTCAACTCACCACCCCACTTTAATGGTCATTTTAAAAGCTTTAAGCAACATGCAAAAGTGGTGTCAGCTCTCAAAAAATATAAGTTTGGATCAAGCAACTGAACGTAGTGTTTCACCTAGCCTGGACTTGCCTAACGAATCGCCGATGGGTCTTTGTTTAAGCGAATTTTCTTCATTAAGATTTTTGATTGCGGATATTCGAACAAAGAATATTCCTCTAAGCCAAGTGGATGACGTTCCCACTCTTTTTAATAAATTATTTGCTCACCTACAAAAAAAATCTCAAGATTTGCCAGTATTAAGAGCGATTGCCGAAAGAATTTTGGAACTAGAGCCTAATAATATAAATGCTGCCTCTATAGTGTTTCAAATTGCCTACTCTCAATGGCGAAAAGGTGAAAGCTTAGACTCAAGAGACTTTGCGGCATTTTACGATAGGGTTTCTAGCTTAACGGGAGGATACTATACGCATCTGAGACTAGACTATGCCTTAGCCAATGAGAATTATAATGATGTGCAAGACATCGCTCGACAACAACTAAAGACTGAAGCTCCGAATATTGGCCACTATTATTTGGCTTGGCTTGCTTATCGAGAAGGTAATATTGATAAAGCTAGAGAGTATTTAGAAGAGTTGATGAATGGTTATTATGTCGATTACAAACCAGAAGCCTATTTGGCTTTGAAGAAATTGAATTCAGTTGAGGACTCTGAAGAATTTAGTTGGAAACTAAATTCACCAGGAGTCAGGCTTCATAATCCGGTCTACTTATTACCACCTAATTCTCAAGGATTTGCTTATGTAACGGGTAATGCTTCATCTATAGAACTAGTTCCCAATCTGCCTTTAGTAGATCCAAAGGAACCTAATGCACAAAAGTTAGTTGAAGAGGCTTGGGAAACAATGATAGCTCGTGATACGAGCAGTAGTAAGATCAAGACTTCTCCTCCAGAACGGTTAACAGACGGTGAAAATGAAATCAAAAAAAAAATTGATCAAATAATAAACTCTGAGGATGAGTTTTCTTACTAGGGCAAATTTCGATATCTATTTTGAATTTTATTTTAATCCATTCTTTGTATTTAAATCTTAGATCTTTGGACAGACTTATTTATTCTGGCTCTTAAGGTTTTCCGTTTTGAATAATCAACACCAGTACCGAGTGGCGTAAGTTGTATTTTAGGTTTAAAAGAGTTGTGGGAATTAAAATTCAAAAACTGCTCACACAGCAACTTTATTGAAGCTGGTAAAGATATTTTTTAGGAATGTTAATCCCCCAAGGCTTTTAAAGTGGTAATGGTATTTGAGTTACTCAATAGTTAGAGACTTCAAAAGATCTAACTGGTCTAAAACTTTGCCACTTCCAATTACCACACATTTCAAAGGATCTTCTGCATACATCACAGGAAGTCCCGTGCGTTCACGAATTAAGATATCAAAGTTAGCTAAAAGAGATCCCCCACCTGCTAACACAAGCCCTTTATCTCTTGAAGGGCAGCATGGCGATCTCGCGGCAGCGATCGTCAAGGACGACTTCGTCCGAGCTGTGATTGCCGGGGCGCCGACCGCCTTC
>SXGT01854619.1_pt1 | contig 41323 bp, 27 predicted proteins | sample 3176221 | NCBI WGS metagenome assembly SXGT01 (sample SAMN11356862, study PRJNA531348) | freshwater metagenome | isolation source: freshwater sample F1-120 | place: China: Fuxian Lake, Yuxi | collected 2017-12-25
ATCCACAACGAGAGCGAACCCCAGCCGCAGCCCAGCTCGAGGATGCGCATGCCGTCAGCGAGCCCCGCGCGCTCGCAGGTCAGCTGCAGCATGAGATCCTCGGCCTCGTCCAGGGCCTCGCGACCCGTGGGATACAGGCAGCAGCTGTACTTCAGGTTGCGCCCGAGCACGCGCTGGAAGAAGGCCGCGGGCACCTCGTAGTGCTGCTCGTTCGCGGCGGCTGTATGTGCGGCCAGTGGGCCCTCCACGAGCGATCGCTGGAACGCGCGCTGCCGCAGGTCCCGGCGCGACTCGTTCCACGCACCCTCGTCCCACAGCCGCTTGAGATTCAGCGCGCGCATGCCGATGCGCGCCACCGGGTCCGGCACCCAGCCCTGCTCCACGAGGTCGATGACGCTCATGTGCGCGGCCGCCAGTAGGGTCGGGCGAGCAGCAGCTGGCCATCGCCGATGCTGCGTTCCAGGAATCCGCCTTCGCAGTAGCTGAGATAGAACTGCCACATGCGCAGGAACTCGCGGCTGTAGCCCTGGGCCATGATCTCCTGCTCCTTCGCGACGCAGTTCTCCGACCAGCGCCGCAGCGTGGTCGCGTAGTGCATGCCGATGTCCTCCAGGTGCACGAGCGTCATGTCGGTCACACGCGTGGTCGACTTCAGCATCTCGCTGATGGAAGGCAGGCAGCCGCCGGGGAAGATGAAGCGGCGGATGAAGTCGGCACCACGCCGGTACTGGTCGAAGCGCGCATCCTCGATGGTGATCGCCTGGATCAGCGCCAGTCCTGTCGGCTTCAGCAGCTTGCCTATCTGGCCGAAGTAGGTGTCGAAGTACCGGTGGCCGACGGCCTCGATCATCTCGATCGACACGAGCTTGTCGTACTGGCCGGTCAGCTCGCGATAGTCGCGCTTGACGACGGTGACGCGATCCTGCAGCCCGAGCCGGCGTGCGCGCGCCTGGGCGTGCTGGAACTGGTTCTCGGAGATGGTCGTGGTGGTGACGCGGCAGCCATAGTGCTGTGCCGCGTGGCAGGCCATCGCGCCCCAGCCGCTGCCGATCTCGAGCAGGTGATCGTCCGGCCCCAGCTCGAGCTTGCGGCAGATGCGATGGAGCTTCTCGACCTGCGCTTCCTCGAGGCTCACGTCGGGCGAGGCGAACACCGCAGCCGAGTACATCATCGTCGGATCGAGCATGCGCTCGAAGAAGTCGTCGCCGATGTCGTAGTGCGCCTCGATGTTGGCCTTGCTGTTGCGCAGGCTGTTCTTGCGACGCCAGTGCATGAAGGCATAGATCAGGTGCGACGGCAGCGACCAGCCGGTGTCGAGGGCATCGAGCACGCAGCGGCTGTGCACCATGATGCGCACGAGGTCGGTGAGGTCGCTCGTGTCCCACATGCCGAGGAAGTAGCTCTGGCCGGCACCGATGCTGCCGCCGAAGCCGATGTAGCCGTACATGGCAGGGTCGTGCACGTTCACCCGCACGTGCGGGCCCGGGTTGCCTGGCCGCCCGAGCAGGACCGTCTCTCGGGTTGGATCGATCATCTCGATCTGGCCCCAGCTGATGCGCCCGAGCTCGCGCAGCAGGCGCGTGCGCACGGCGTCGACGGTGAACCCCGGCAGCCTGTCGACCAGTGGCCGGCGGGGTTGCGTCAGGACCGATTCGCTCATCGTTCGGATACCCCTATTCGCTTTCTTGTTCGGGCGGTCGTGTCGCGACCGGCCGACGGTCCTGCGTGCCGGTCTGCGCATGGGCCGGTACCGGCGGGCTGCGCTGGTGGCCGATGAAGGGCACGCCCTTCAGCCACAGCCGCAGGGCCTCGAAATAGATCGTCGTCACGACCTTCCAGGTCATGAACGGATACTGCAACAGCGCCTTGAGCACGCTGGCGCGCGTCAGCGGCGAGCGCTGCAGTTGCAGCGCGGCGTGGAACACGCGCGCCGCGCCGCGCCAGTTCTCCTTGTGGATCGTGAGCCGCCCGGCTTCGAACTCGAAGCGGAAGCGGTACTCCATGTCCACCGGCAGGAAGGGCGACACGGTGAACGCCTTTGCCCGCACGAACTTGTAGGGCTGCTCGCTGCCACGGCAATCCAGCACGTAGCAGTGCTGCTCGCCCCAGGGCGTGCTGTTCACCTCGAGCAGGATCGCCTCGAGGCGGTCGCTGTCGGACGCGAAGCAGAAGTAGAAGTTGACGGGGTTGAAGCGCAGCCCGAACTGCTTGAGATGCGTGAGCAGCACCACGCGCCCACAGCCAAAGCCCGGAAGCTCGCGGTCGAGATGAGCAAGCACTGCCTGCTTGAGTGGCACGGCCGGGTCGCCCAGGTGATCGGTGCGGCGCAGGCGCAGGAATGACCGTCGTCGCGACGGATCGAGCAGGGCACCGAGCCCGAGGCCGCCGGGCGCCGCGAGTTCGTCGAGGTCGATTGCCGTCATGAACAGCCCGTAGCGAAAACGGTGCGGCACTGGCTCGAACCGCGCGTGCGCGATGTGCCCCCGCCAGAGCGCACTGCCGGGCTGGATCGACCGCGCCGCGACATGCTGCGCCGCGACCGGATCATGCAACGGTGCGCTCGCTTGTGCCGTATCGCCCAGCGCGACCGCTGTCGCATGGACTGCGACACGCGCGCCTGCAGGCATGAGGGCGATCTCGGTCATCGCTCGGTCGTCGGCCGGTCTGTGCTGCAGGCCGCACCCGGCGCGGCGAAGGGCTCCGGCCCCGAGAGGGCGTTGATCGCATCGAGCGCGCTCACCACGCCGTCCTCGTGGAAGCCGTAGCGCCAGTAGGCACCGCAGTACCAGGTGCGATTCACACCGTCGATCTCGTGCTTGCGCGCCTGCGCCGCGATTGTCGCGCTCGTGAACACGGGATGGGCGTAGCGCAGCACCTTCACGATCCTGTCAGGTGCGATGGCGGCGTTCTGGTTGAGCGACACGCAGAAGGTCTCGGGTGCGTCGAGGGATTGCAGTCTGTTCATGTCATACGTGACGGTGGGCATGTCGGATGCCGAACCGCCGAGGCGATAGTTCCAGCTGGCCCATGCGCGGCGGTTGCGTGGCATCAGCGACACATCGGTGTGCAGGACGACGTCGTTGTCCTGGTAGGTGATTGCGCCCAGCACCTCGCGTTCGGCCGCCGAGGGGTCTTCCAGTACCGCCAGCGCCTGGTCGCTGTGGGTGGCGATCACGACGGCATCGAAGCGCAACTCGCCCGCACCGGCCACGGTCAGCGTGACGCCGTCGGCAGACCGCCGTACGCGCTGCACCGGTGTCGCCGCATGCACGCGATCGCCGATCGACGTGAGCATGCGATCGACGTAGGCGCGCGAGCCGCCCTTCAGCACGTACCACTGCGGGCGATCGTTCACCGACAGCAGGCCATGGTTCTTGAAGAAGCGCACGAAGGCACGGGCGGGAAAGTCGCCCATGCGACCCGTGGGCGATGACCAGATGGCCGCGCCCATCGGTGCAAGGTAGTCGTCGATGAAGTTGCGCGAGAAGCGGCGCTCCCGGAGGTAGTCAGCGAGCGTGGGCCCGGGTTCGGGCCCTTCCAGCAGCGCAGGCGCCTCGCGGTTGAAGCGCAGGATCTCGAGCAGCATGCCGTAGAACGCTGGACGCAGCAGGTTGCCACGCTGGGCGAACAGCGTGTCGAGGTTCGTGCCTGCGTACTCGAGCCCGCTGGCGGGGTTCTGCACGCTGAAGCTCATCTCGGCCTTCTGCGTCACCACGCCGAGTTCGGCCATCAGTGCGAGGAAATGCGGGTAGGTGCGATCGTTGTGAACGATGAAGCCGGTGTCGATGCGATAGGTGCGACCGCGCAGCTCGACGTCATGGGTGTGCGTGTGGCCGCCGATGTGTGCGCCGGCCTCGAACACACGAACCTCGTGCCGGTCCCGCAACCGCCACGCTGCGGTGAGGCCGGAGATGCCGGCACCGATGATCGCGATGCGCATCTCCGTGCTGCCCTACCCCCGGTGCTGCGTTGATCCGTGTTCCGGCGTACGCCCGAGTTCCTGAATCGCGATGGCGTCCGGCGCGGGCGGTTGCGCCGCAGTGGCGGCCTGCGGGTGCAGGTAGCGCTCCGGCACGCGCTTGAGTTCGGACGCAAGGCCGAGGAACGCCATCGTGCGGATGACGTAGTAGCCGAGGTCGAGCTCCCACCAGAAGAACCCGAGTCGCGCTGACGCGGGAAAGTGGTGGTGGTTGTTGTGCCAGGACTCGCCGAAGGTGAAGGGCGAGAGCCACCACACGTTGCGGCTGTGGTCCGTCGTGTCGTAGCGGCGGCTGCCCACGCTCTCCTTGTGCGACACCGAGTTGATGGTGAAGGTCATGTGATACAGGAACACCGTCGAGATCACGTAGCCCCACACCAGCGTCTGCAGGCCAGAGGTGCCGAGCTCGGGGAACAGGATGTTGGCGATGTAGCCGATGAAGAACATCGTTGCGCCGTAGAGGATCGGGATGACGGTGTCGAAGCGATCGAGGAACAGCAGTTCGGGGAACTTCGCGAAGTCCTTGATCAGCTCCAGTCGCGAGCGGAAGTTGCCTGTTGCAAGGAACCAGCCGACGTGGCTCCACATGAAGCTGTTCACGACCGGTGAATGCGGATCGCTGTCCTCGTCCGACACCTTGTGGTGATGGCGGTGATGCGAGGCCCACCAGAGCGGCCCGCGCTGGGTGGCCGCCGCGCCGAACGTGGCAAGGATGAACTGCGTGACGCGGCCGACACGGTAGGCGCGATGCGCGAAGTAGCGGTGATACACGCCGGTGATGCCGAACAGGCGTACGAGATAGCTCGCGAGGAACAGCCCGAACGCGAACCACGAGAAGCCGACGGACAACACGAACAGGCAGGAGACATGCAGCAGCACGAAGGGCAGCACGCGCGTCCACTCGATGTGCCGGCTCCTGTCTTCATCCACTCCGGGTGCGTCCGCGTAGGCGTCGAACCACTGAACTAGCTGTTGAAACAATTGATGTCCTCGGTCGATGGCCGGTTCGGGCCAGGGTCAGGATGAAACGCGACGCCCGACGTGATCGACGCCAGTACATCCGCTTCCGGCGGTGGCCCGGATGCAGCGCCGCGCGCGGGAAGTGCGGGCAGCCAATACACCCGGGCGGGATTGCGAGTCGCGCCGGTCCTGCCAGCGGCTCGCGTCATCGTCTGCAGGCGCATCCGGCGCGTGTCGCAGTGTAGGGGGTTGCGGCCCATCGCGCGGAGCACGCGAAACGGGTCGCCAGGAAGCGTCCGCGGCGAGCGGGACAGGTCGAGTCTCATGGAACGCACCCAGCCTCGTCCGACCTGTCCTATGGCTGCCGGGCGCCCGGCTCGCCCGCATCACCCGCAGGTCCGGCACCTTGGGTTGGTCGCAGCAGGCACAGCAGGTCGTACTCCAGTTCGGCGACCCGACGGCCGCTCGCGGCCATCACGATCGACGGCACGCTGCCGTCGAGGTGCGTGCGCGCCTGCCCCGCAAGGCCGAGGCCCCAGCGCATGGTGCCCACGACCTTCCACCAGTGGAAGGCGGCTGGATCGAAGCGGCCGCCTGCGGCGGTGTAGGCCTCGACCAGCGCCGCGCGGCTGCCGAAGCCGCCGACCTCCCACTCGTCGCCACCGAAGCGCCAGCAGCGCAGGCAGGGCCACACGAGGTCTTCCATCGGGTCACCGATGCGCGTTCCTTCCCAGTCGAGGATCGCGCGCAGGCCCTGCTCGGAGATGATCAGGTTGCCGTTGCGCATGTCGCCATGGACGATCGCGAGCCGAGGCGCCGGCGCAGGGATGTGCCGCTCGAGCCAGCGCTGCGCGAGGACGAACACCGGCGACGGCTGCAGGAGCAGTGGCGCGTGCAGCGCGAGGTTTGCGAGCGCCTGTTCCGCGGGCGGCCGAAGCGGCCGCACGAGTGCCGCGGGGGCCCGTTCCTGGGGTAACGCATGCAGTTGCGCGAACGCCGAACCGAGCTGGCTGGCAATTCCCTCGCCGTGGCCCGTGCGTTCCACCAGCCGCAGCACCCGTCGTGGCACGGTCTCGCCGGCAATGCGGCTGCCGATGAAGAAGGGTCCGCCCACCCAGCGCGCGTCGGTGCAGTCCACGAGGATGCGCGGGACGGGCATCCCGGCTGCATGGGCGAGGCGCAGCATGGCCGCTTCGTCCGGGATCTGCAGGATCTGGATGGCCGCGTTGGGAATGATCGTGGCGACGAGTTCGTGGCGGGTGCTGCCGTCGTCGGCATCGAACAGCACGTTCTGGCGCCTGGCGCCGGCCGAGGACTCGGCAAGGAAGGGGATGCTGACCTGTCGGCCCCAGTGCGCCGACAGGAACGCCGCAAGACCAGCGCCAAGCACGCGCTGGCGCTCGCTCACGCCGGGTGCGGTGACTGCTCCGGTGTCGAATGGAGTGTCGAAGCCGGTGTCGAGCGTCATCGTGCGTTGGCCCAGGGCAGTTCGGCCCGCCCGTCGTAGGCGTCGTAGCCAGGCTTGGTGATCGCGAGCTTGCCGCGGGCGATGGTGAACAGGGCGTCCCAGACCGCGGCCGCGCGGGCAGCGGTGGGCGGCTGCTGGAGCTCGTCCGCGAGCTGCTGGTTAAGGTCGGCCACCTGCTCGGCGAGTGCACCCGGAAGCAGGTGCTGGGGCGATTGCGCCAGCAGGCCAAGCAGCAGGTCGCGCTCCTCCAGCAGCAGCCGCACGCCGAGCTGGCTCTCGCGTTCGATGATGCGCGCAAGATTGCCGGCGACGCGCGCCCGGTGCTGGAGCGACGCTGGCAGCGCGGGCAGCAGGTCGTTCTCCAGCAGGTCGGCGATGGCGGAGAGCAACTCCGTGGCGGTGGGGCGGTCCTGCATCGCCTAGCCGCCGAGCAGTTCCAGTGCGCGCTGGGCGCGGGTGAGCATGCTCGCCTGGTAGCCGTCGAGGTCGATCTGCTGGTCACCCATCGCCCCCATCAGGAAGCGCTTGTAGACGCCTTGCTGGATGGCGCACAGCCGCCAGTGCGAGAAGGCCTGGTAGTAGGTGATCCCCGACAGGTCGCGGCCGGTGCGCCGCGTGTAGCGCGCGCACAGCGCGTCCCGCGTGGGGAAGCCGCCGATGCCCGTGGGCAGCAGTTCGGCATTGAGGTCACCCGGCTCGGTCCAGTTGTTCAGCAGGTAGCCGACGTCGGCCAGCACGTCGCCAAGGGTGCACAGCTCCCAGTCGAGCACGGCAGCAACCCTTGGCCCCGTCACGATCAGGTTGCCCGGGCGATAGTCGCCATGGACGATGCCTGCGCCGAGCTGCGTCGGCATCTTCTCGGCGAGCAGCCGTCGGCAGTCTTCCATCTCGCGGAGGTCGTCGGTCTTCGTGTCCTCGTACTGCTTGGTCCAGCGTTTCAGCTGCCGCTCGAGGTAGGCCTCCTTGCGGCCCAGCTCGCCGAGGCCCACCGCGTCGGGGTCCAGCACGTGCAGCTCGGCCAGCACGTCGATGATGTTCTCGCCCAGGGCCTGACGATCGGCGTCGGCCACCTGGCGTGCGGCATCGGCGTCGTGCAGCACCACGCCGTCGACGAAGTCCATCACGTAGAAGTCGGCACCGTTGACGCTCGCGTCCTGGCAGAGGCCCCAGGTGCGCGCTACCGGCACGCCCTTGCCCCAGAGCGCGGAGATGATGCGGTACTCGCGGCTCATGTCGTGGGCGGTCGCGAGCACGTGCCCGAGCGGCGGGCGGCGCACGACATAGGCATGGCCTGCTGCATCGTGGGCGCCGAAGGTGAGGTTCGACTTGCCGCCCGACACCAGGTCGAAGCGCAGCGGCGGCCGCGCCTCCGGCACGTTGCGCTCGAACCACGCCGTGACTGCGGCTGCGTCGATACCGTCCATCGCTGCTATCCCCCGAGTCGTGGTTTGCCTTGCTGCCCGTACGGGCTTGCCGTGCTGCCGTTGCGAACCTGTGTGCCTGCCCTTGCCGGCGGGAGCCGGGAGCGCCTGCACTGAAACAGGTTCCACGGATCGCCGGTGGCGGCGCGAGCTTGGCACCAAAGCCGCGTGCAGTTCCAGTCGCGTCAGGCGCGGTGATCAGTGCGTCGCGAGCCGCTGCCGTACCTCGCCCAGGCGCTCGATCGTGGCCAGTGCCTGCGCCTGGTCGGGCGTCATGTTGCGCACGAGCACGTGGTCATAACCGAGTTCACCGAGGCGCGCGAACTCATCGGTGACGCTCGCGATGTCGCCGATCACCAGGGCGTCCGGGTCCATGCCGCGGTAGCCGCGCGCGATGAGTGGTGCCATGTCGCGCTGCGCGGACTGCAGCGTGTCGCCCACGTACACATCGCGCCGGATCGGGATCGTGGCTGGCACGCGCCGATGCTTCGCGCAGGCGTCGCGATACAGCGCAATGCGGGTGGCGGCCACTGCCAGCGTCATGCCGGGATCCGCGAGCCAGGCATCGCCCATGCGCGCGGCGCGGTCGATCGCCGCCGGTGCCGAGGCGCCGATCCAGATGTCGATCGGCGTGGGTGGCAGCGGCGAGATGCGCGCGTTGCGATTGGCGAAACGATGTCCGAGCGTCACCGTTTCGCCGCGCCACAGCGCCCGCAGGGCCGTCACCGATTCCTCGAATGCCGATGGCCGATGCTCGATGCGCGCGCCCATCGCCTCGAACTGCGCGCGATCCGAGCCGAGGCCGCACTGCAGCACGAAGTGCCCCTCGTGCAGGCAAGCCAGGGTTGCCATCTGCTCGGCCACCAGCACGGGGTTCCACAGCGGCAGCAGGAACAATGCCCCGGCCGTCGCGTCACCCCACTCGGCGAGCATGCGGCCGAGCATCGGCACGTTCTGGTAGTAGGGCTGTGGCGTCGCGTGATGGTCGCCCACGAAGAGGGAGTCGAAGCCTGCACCGCGCGCGGCCCGCGCGCGTTCGATCATGTGGCGCGCGCCGGCGCGCACATCGTCCACACGATAGGCGCTTGCCACCGAGATGCCGATCTTCATCGCTCGCTTCTCCGGGGAGTTGGGATGACCTGCGGGCGCGCGGTTGCGCGTGCCGGCGCTGCCGTGGAATGCGGAAGCCGTGCCACCGTTCAGGCTGCCGGGATGGACGCCTGGTAGCGCGCTGCGAGCGCCGAGTGCAACGCCTCGATGTAGTCGGGCCGGTCGGCCCGCAGTGCCGCCGTGAGTTCCAGCAGGTGGATGTTGTCCTCGCGACCGTCCCACAGCTTGCGGTACCCGCCGCTCGCGTAGCCGTTGGTCTGGCGGAAGCGGTTGAGCACGTTCTTGCCGACGTACAGCTCGAAGAGCGCATCGAAGCCCATCGGCAGGCTGGACATGACGGCGATGAAGTCCGGCACCGAGAAGCGCGCATCCAGCGCAGCGCTTGCGAGTCGCTCTACGTTGCGACGAAACAGCTCGGGGTCCGCGTCCGCGTCCGCCACAGTCGGCGGCAGCGCAGCGAACTGTGCCGCCACGGCGTCGAGTTCCGCTGCCTGCAACATCAGGCAGCTCAGTCCGAAGTGCCAGATGTCGACGATCTCGAGTTGCACCTGGCCGAGGTCCGGCACCTGCTTCTTCCACCATTTCCAGCCGAAGTGGTCGAGCAGCTCGGCACACTCGACCCAGATCGCCCGGCAGAACGGCAGCGATCGGGTGCGCCAGTCCTCGGCCACGAGCCGGTTGTGCCCTTCCTGCAAGGACAGCATCGTCTGCAGCATCTGCTGCACGCGCGGCAGGTTCGCGGCCTGGCCCGGGTGGCCCGTTCCTTCTGCATTGCTTGCGGCGGTCATCGTGGCAGTTCCCATATCGATCCGGCGTGCGATTCTGCCGCAAGCGCATGCCCTGGCGCGGCACGCGCAGTGCATCGGCTTCACGGCTGCATTCGCTCGGAACTCGCCCGAGTGCAATGCACCATTGCGCCTGCGCGGCGTCGATGGCATCAATAGCGCCTCACCGGGTGCGCATGGCCGCGCCCGTCGTGCATTCGCGGGCGGGGACAACGATGACCGAGCCGGTGCGACCGGTGTTGCTGCTGGCGATGCATCCCGTCGTGATGGACGAGATCCTGCGCGCCGACCATGTCGAACGGCTGCGCCGCGCCTGCCGGCTGCCGCTCGTCGAGCCGGTGCGTACCTTCGATGCGCTTGGTGCGCTTGGCACCCAGGTCGAGGTGCTCATCACCAGCTGGGGCTGCCCGCCAATCACGGCAGACGTGCTCGATCGCCTGCCGGCCTTGCGGCTGATAGCGCACCTTGCGGGCAGCGTGAAGGGCTTCGTCGACGGCCTCGCCTGGGGCCGCGGCATCCAGGTCACCAACGCGGTCGCAGCCAATGCCGTGCCCGTGGCCGAGTACACCGTGGCCGCGATCCTGTTCGCCAACAAGCGCGTGTTCCAGTTGCGCGACTTCTATCGCCAGCATCACGAGAATCGGGCGCCGTGGTCGAAGGAGGCACCGAACGGGGGCAACTATCGCAAGACCGTGGGTCTCATCGGTGCGTCCGCCGTGGGGCGCAAGGTGCTCGAGCTGCTTGCGCCCTACGCCATGACGCGCCTGGTGTACGACCCCTATCTGCACCGCGACGAGGCCCGAGCCCTCGGCGTCGAGAGCGTCGACCTGCCGACCTTGCTCGGGCGCAGTGATGTCGTGACCCTGCACGCGCCGCTGCTTGCGGAGACGCGGACGTTGCTGGGCGCGCGCGAGTTCGCCCTGATGCGGGATGGGGCAACGTTCATCAACACGGCGCGTGGTGCGATCGTGGATCAGGTGGCACTGATACGGGAACTGGTGCGCGGACGCATCAACGCCGTGCTCGACACCACGGAGCCCGAGGTGCTGCCGCCGGAGTCGCCCCTGTATCGGCTGCCCAACGTGTTTCTCACGCCGCACATCGCCGGTTCCCTCGGCAGCGAGGTGGAACGCCTCGCCGACTACATCGTCGACGAGGTCGAACGCTATGTCGCCGGCACCGGTCTGCACTACGGCGTCGCGTTCGAGGCGTTGCCCCGGCTCGCGTGAAGCGCGAGCCCGGGTAGGAAAGCTCGCGTGAAGCGCGAGCCCATGGGGGAAAGCTCGCGTGAAGCGCGAGCCCATGGGGGAAAGCTCGCGTGAAGCGCGAGCCCATGGGGGAAAGCTCGCGTGAAGCGCGAGCCCGGGGAGGCCAGCCTGAGTCCTACCGCCCGGCGGCCGACTTTGCCCTGCCGCCCGGCTGCACCGACAGGCTGCGCGCGTCGATGGTGCTGCGGAACCCCGAGCTGAAGTTCAGGTCTGCGCGATCGCTGGACAGAATCACGGTCTCCGGCAGCTCGATGTCGCGGTACACGCCGCAAGCCTCGCCTGCATCACAGATGAATCCGTCGTTGTTCGAGTCACTGCCAGCGACGATCTCGTAGGACCCAGCGGGTACATCGAGCAGCGAGAAGCTGTATTGCGCGTTGCTGGCCTCGAGCATCGCGCTGCGCACGGTCCGCCGCGTCTGCGGATCGATCAGCAGCACGTAGTGCAGGCCTGCACTCGAGCCGACGGCAACGGAACGCACTTCCATGCTCACCGTCAGCACGACCTCGTTGGTGGTGCTCACGAAGGTGACCTGCCCGGTGTAACTGCCCTCCGCAAGGCCGGCACGACTCACCCGCACGACATAGGGACCGAGGCCATTGGCGTCGATGGCACCCGCAACTGCGCTGAGCCAGGGCTGGTTGGTTCGCACCGAGGTGATCGACAGCGCTCCGTCGCCCGCGTTCTGCAGGTCCGCATTCTGTTGCGTGAGCTGGCTGCCGAAGGCGAGGGACGACGGGCTGGCCAGCAGTATCGAGACGCTGCCGCCACTGACCTGGTCGAACAGCGCACGTGCACGTGCGACCGCCTTGTTGGCATTCACGATGCCATGGCCGAACTGGTCATCGCGCCCGCGTGCGCCCGCATCGTCGGTCAGCCGGCCCGAGCTCAGCTCGGCGTCGAGGAGCGCCGGCGTCATGGTCGGCAGCACCGATTTCATCAGTGCGATCACCCCGGCGACGTGTGGCGATGCCATGGAGGTGCCGTTCAGCGCGGTGTAGCCGAGGCGCAGGGTGTCGGTGGTGTCATCGCCGATCGTACTCACCACGCCGTCGCCGACACCGTCGCCATTGATGTCGGTTCCGTTGTTGCCTCCGGGCGCGGCGACATCGATCGCCGTCCCGAAGTTGCTGTACGCAGCGCGAGTGCGCGAGATCGTGGTGGCCGATACGCTGTTGACCCCGCTGTAGGACGCCGGATAGGCAAGCGCGGACACGCCGTCGTTGCCTGCTGCGGCGACGATGATCACGCCAGCATCGCGGGCCGCGGTGATCGCGTTCTGTTCCGACTGGGAGAAGGCGCCGCCGCCGAGGCTCATGTTGATGATGTCGGCGCGCCGTGCGGGCAGTGCGCCGGTGTTGTTGGACAGCCTGGCCGCATAGCGGATCGACTGGATGAGGTCGAAGCTCGTGCCGCCGCCCTTGCCGAGCACGCGCAGCGGCATGATCGAGACGTTCCAGGCCACGCCGGCCACGCCGATCCCGTTGTTGCCGATTGCACCGACAGTCCCCGCGACGTGGGTGCCATGGAAGCTGGACGACGAACCGACCGACAGGTCGCCGGGATCGGTCGGGTCCGCATCCGGGCCGTTGCCGTCGCGGGCACGCGCTGTATCCGTGATGAAGTCGTAGCCGGCGATGAGGTTCTCGGCGAGGTCGGGATGCTCCGGGCGCACGCCCGTGTCGATCACGGCCACGACCACGTTGCGCGAGCCGGTCGTGATGTCCCAGGCCTGGGGCAGGCCGATGTCACGCAGGTGCCACTGGACGCGGTACAGGCTGTCATTCGGCGTCGCGTTGGCGCGGCGCAGGTAGTTCAGGTCGACGCTCGCCACGCCTGCCTCGCGCGCCAGCAGCTTTGCTGCGAGCACCGTGGCGGCGTGCGGGTCTGCGTCCGCCCTGGCCTGCAACTGCGATTGCACGCCCATCGTCGCGAGCGTCGCGGCTGGCGCAAAGCGCAGCAGTTGCGGGCCCCGCGCGGAGCCGGCGCCCTGCACCCGCCGCAAGCCGAGCGCGGCCATGCGCGCCTCGCCCTTTGCCCCGGCCGCACCGGCCGCGTACTCGACAATCAGCTCGCCGGGGACGAAGTCCTCCGCCGTGGTGAACTCGGCGGTGGCGGAATCGCTGCCGAAGCGCCCCACGGTCAGCACGTAGGTGCTGGCACCGGAGAAGGGGATGACCTGCACGAAGTAGTTGCCGGGCGTGGGTGCCGTGACGCGTTCGGTGGTGTCGACTCCTTCGGAGCGCACCAGTTCGCGCCCGGTCGCGTCGTACAGGATGAGATCGAGGTCGTTCAGTGCCGGGTCCGGGTCTCCGATCGTCAGCGTGATCGTCTCGCCGCCGGCAAGTGCAATGGCGAAGCTGTCTGCGGGGTCGCCGCTCGTGCGCAATCGGCCGTTCGGGCCGCTGCCCGGCTCGTTGATGTATCCGCCCACCGTGACGGGGTTGGACACGCGCTGTGCCGTCGCCAGCGAGTCGTTGTTGCCCAGGATCGTGTTGAGATCGTTCACGTCCACGTCGATCGCGCTGGTCGACAGTATGCTGATCACGCCCGAGGCGTCGAAGTTGCCGACGGCGGCGTTGACGGTGATGGCCTCGCTGCGCGTCGCAACGGCGCCGCTGTTGTCCGTGACCTGCAGGTTGGCCTGATAGGTCCCCGGCGCGTTGTAGGTGTGTTGGGCGGTGATTCCACCCGCGCCCGTGCCGTCGCCGAAGTCCCAGATGTAGCTCACGAGCGTGCCATCCTGGTCGCTCGATGGCGCGGCATCGAAGGTCACCGCATGTGGAACCTGGCCGCTTGCAGCGTTGATGGTGAATGCGGCGACTGGCGCGAAGTTCCCGCCAACGACGAACGCGCGCTGGACGCTGGCGGACAGTCCCTGATTGTCGGTGACCGTGAGCGTGACGTTGTAGGTGCCGGCACCTGCGTACAGGTGGCTCGTGGTCGCGCCGCTCGCGCTTCGGCCGTCGCCGAAGTTCCATTCGAAGCGATCGACCTGGCCGTCGCTGTCGCGTGAATTGCGGCCGTCGAAGTTGACCGCAACGCCGGCCACCGGCACCGCGGTGGTGACGGTGAAGTCGGCCGTGGGTGCGCGCAGTGCCGAACCCGGGGTTGCCGTCGCACCACCCGAGCCGCCGCCTCCGCACGCCGCGAGCGACAGCGCGAGGCAGACGGCCAGCAGGGAGCGGCCACCCACGCCGCCCACCCACGCCACCTTCTGCCCGAACCCTGGCGTTCCGCTGGCCGCATCGGCGTCCCGGTGCCACCGCGCCGTGCGCTTGCGGACTGCAGTGCTGCCGGTATCGACCATCATCGTCGCGCCTCTCCCTGTGGTGTCCATCGTCGCCCGCTCCCCGGCCGCGCAGGGCAACGGTAGCGTGTGCGTCGCGTGCGCGTCTTCCTGATATGTGCCCACACGCGCGTTCGGTTGCAGGCAACCCAGCGACTTTTTTCACTTCATGCGGCGGGTTCACCGCACGCCGCAGACATTCCTGGCAGGCAGCAGCGGGTGCTCGCCGCGCAGCAAGCTCTCAGGATAGGTAACGTGGACGGAAGCGAAAGTCCCGCTGCGCTGCGCGACCAGCGCACAAGACTGGTCGGTGTCAGGACGGAGGCTGGATGCCGAGCGAACTCGCCCCATTGCTTGTTCAGGCTCGCACACGGGAACAGGGTGGCGTGGCGACAACAACGATGTGTTGCCTTCGCGGTCGGGAGGGGAGGGGAGCACCGCGCCACGCCATTGATCGTGCGGGATGCCTCATCGCACCCCGATTCGAAGGGCACGAATGTCATCCGCTCCCGCCTCCGCTGCAACGGCCATGGCACCAGACCGTGAAGCAGTTCCGGGTCGCGGACATTCGCCGTTCAGTGAGTCGCGTTTGCCCGCAGCGGTCACTGCGACGTCGCGTCGCTGCACGAACCCTCTGCCGCGGCCGCTGGGGCGGGCCCCGCGACGGACGCGTGACCCGGTCTGACCTCAGACCTGGACCAGCAACACCGAGGCCGGCACCTCGGAGACCAGCGCCAGGAGGTCGACCTGCTGACGCACCGCCGCGACATCAGGAAGCACCAGCACGCGCGCCTGCAGCCGCTGGCAGGCGCGGATCAGGTTCGCGGTGGTGAGCGGCGGCTGCGCACCGAAGTGGCTGCTGGCGTCCTGCCCGTCGCTCACGAAGTCGAGTTCGTGCAGCGTGAGGTGCTCTGCGCGGGCGATGCGCGATCCGTGTCGAGCCACGTCGGGCATCGGCCTTGCGTCGTCAATGCTGGCGACCAGCACCCCCGTGCCTGTCCGCCATGGCTCCTGCACGAAGAGCAGGCTGCATGGTGGCGCGGCGAGCAGGGCATCGATGGGTACCCCGAACCAGGCGCGATGGCCCGCACCGGTACCGCAGCGCGAGATCACCAGCAGGTCCGCATCTGCTGCTGCCGCTCGCAATTCCGCCAGCACTCCGCCGCGGCGGACGTCGAAGCGGGCCGTGCCATGGAATGCCCGAACGGCAACCTCGAACGTGCTGCGCATGCGTGCGGCGCGCGCCCGCAACTGATGCTCGAGGCGCACCATCGACACGGCCTCGACGGCACCGGAGGAGACGCACACCTGGCTTGCGAACGGCAGGCTCGAGTAGCGCAGCACGTCGTCGTTCTCGACGAAGACGCCGCACACCTCCAGTTCCCGGGCGACGCCGTCCTGAAGCTGGTGTGCCGTGAGGGCGTGCAGGGCCGCGAAGGCGTCGGCGTTCGGGGATGCCGGATCGAGCGCGACGACGATCCTCATGACGGCACTCCGCGACGGGTCTCGCCTGCGTCGCCATCCGCGGCAGATGTGCGCCGGGCGCGCTGCCACAGTTCCTCGAGCCGGCGCGCCACGCGGCCGTTCACGCTGTCGGGCGGGTACTCGTCGTCGCTGCCGCGCTCGCCGGCCGGCAGGCCCGTCAGCAGTGCGAGCGCATCGTCGATCGTCTCGATCGCGTGCACATGGAAGCGACCTTCGACGACGGCCGCCACCACGTCCGCGCGCAGCATCAGGTGCCGTACGTTGTCGGCAGGCAACACCGCGCCCTGGGTGCCGGTGAGACCGCGGCCGCTGCAGATGTCGTGGAACCCCTCGATCTTCTCGTTGGCGCCGCCGATCGCCTGCACGCGACCGTGCTGGTTCATCGAGCCCGTGATGGCTAGGTCCTGGCGCAGGGGGATGCCGGAGATTGCCGACAGCAGTGCGCACACCTCGGCCACCGACGCACTGTCGCCCTCGATGCCGCCGTAGGACTGCTCGAACACCAGCGAGGCGTTGAACGCGAGCGGATGGGTCTGGCCGAAGCGGTTGCCGATGAAGGCGCCCACGATGAGCACGGCCTTGGAGTGGATATTGCCGCCGAGCTTGGCCTCCCGCTCGATGTCCACCAGCTGGCCGCGCCCGAGCCGTGCGGTGGCGGTGATGCGTGCCGGCTGGCCGAAGGCAAGTTCGCCCAGTTGCAGCACCGTCAGGCCATTCACCTGCCCGATCGCGCGCCCAATGACGTCGATCACCACGGTGCCCTGCACGATGCGCTCGTGCATCTCCGCACGCAGGCGGTCGAGGCGCTCGATCTGCATCGCGAGCGCGTGCTGGACGTGGGCTGCGGAGATCCTTGCCGCGCCATCCATCGCCGCCACCTGGTCGGCCTCGCGCATGAGGTCCACCAGCCGCCTGGTGTGCGCACTGATGCGATCCCGATCGCCGGCCATGCGGATGCCCTGGTCGATCACCGCTGCGACCGCAGCGGCGTCCAGCGCGCGCAACCTGGCGGCGCGGGCCTGGGTCGCGATCAGCCCGGCGTAGGCCGCGAGCGTGCCGGCCTCGCGCGGCACGTGCTCGGCGAAGTCCGCGGCAATGCGGAACAGCTGCGGGAAGTCAGGGTCGAGGTCCGCCAGCATGTAGTACAACCGTGCGCTGCCGAGCAGGATCACCTTCACGTCGAGCGGGATCGGGTCAGGCTCGAGGGCCAGTCCGGGGCCGATCGCGAGCATCTGGCCGATGGACTCGATGCGCAGCCGGCGGTCGAACAGCGCCCGTTTCAGTGCGTCCCATGCCGCCGGCTTCGCCAGCGTGCGTTCGGCGTCGACGATGAGGTAGCCGCCATTTGCGCGGTGCAGTGCGCCGGCGCGGATCATCGTGAAATCGGTGATGAGCGAGCCGAACTCGGCGCGGTGCTCCACATGACCGATGAGGTTCTCTGCGGTGGGATTGCTCTCGTACACGACGGGCGCACCGGCCGCATCGGTGCGATCCACCAGCAGGTTCACGCTGTAGCGTGCGTAGAAGCGCTCTGGCGAGGGCATGCCCGGTGCACGCGCTGCGCTGCCCTCGCTGGATTCCATCGCGAGGATGGACGGCACGTGCTCGAGTACGTCGCGCTCGAGCTCTGCGAGGAAGTCGATGACGTCCGCGTACTGCTGGTAGCGCGGCCGCTGGACGGCCAGCAGCGCCTGCACCGCCTGGGCGGCGAACAGCTTCGCCAGTTCGCGCTGGGCCCGGGCGTGCGCCTGCTGGCGCAGCGGCAGTTCCTGCACCCGCTCCAGCAGCTGGCGGTTCAACGCGTCGATGGCCTTGGCGATGCGCGCCTTCTCGGTCTCGTCGAGTGCCTGGAAGCCGTCGTTGTCCAGCACCTTGCCATCGCGCACGGGCGCGAACGCGAAGCCGTTCGGCGTCTGCAGCATCGTCATGCCCTGGGCCTCGGCAGCCTGCTGCATGGCCTCGAAGTCGGCGCGCTGCCGGCCCTCGAACTCGTGCGAGATCTCCTGCGATCGGGCCCGGAAGTCCTCCTGCTGGAACACCGCCGGCAGGGTGCCGCGCAGGTCGTCGATGAACTGCGCCATGTCGCGCTTGAGCAGCCTGCCCTGGCCGACCGGCAGGCGCAGCGCGCGCGGCCTGTCCTCGTCGTCGAAGCGCTGCACGTAGCACCAGTCCGAGGGTGGGTTACGCTCCGCGGCGGCGTGGCCGACGATGCGCTCGACGATCTCGCGCTTGGCAGTCTCGGGCGCTCCGATCGCATAGACGTTGTAGCCGTCCTGGCGCATGGCGATGCCGAAGTCCAGCGCGCGGGTGGCGCGGCCCTGACCGATGGGCTCGTCGTGGTCGGGCACCTGTTCGGTCGTCTGGAAACCGAGGCTGGCCGGATCGATGGCAGGGCGCAGCTCGGCGGGCGACAAGGGACGATGCATGGGCGGTCTCGAGGCGGCTGGCGGCTGTGCAGCGTGGCAGGGTACGCGCGGCGACAGGTGCGCTGGCGATGGCCCGAGCCTAACCAGCCCGCGGGCGAAGCTCCATCTCCCTCGTCAGCGCCCGAGGGTCGCAGCCTGGGCGGTCGCCCGGGCGCGGTGCTGCGAATCAGAAGCGCCCGAAGCGCTGCACCGGCACGGGCGTGCCAACGCTGATTCGCCGCGTCATGCGGAACGCCGACTCGACGCCGTCGTAGTAGTTCTCGAGGTAGGTCTGCTCGCCATAGCCCCGCTCTCGATAGAACGCGCGTGCACCTCGATTGGCCGCCCGCACCTCGAGCACGATCTGGCCGATGCCAGCGACAGTGGCCGATGTCTCCAGCCAGGTCAGCAGGCGTGCGCCGACGCCGTGGCGACGGGCGTCGTGCTCCACGGCCAGCAGGATCAGGTGCGCGAGGCGGCTGCCGAAGCTCATGGCCGCGAAGCCGAGCCGGCGCTCGCCGCGCCGGGCCACCACCACGCAGATGTTCGGGTCGCGCAGCAGCGCACGCACGCGCTCGGGGCGGTAGCGCCAGCGCAGGCCGCGCTCGATGAGGTCGCGGGACATCACCGACAGCGCCTCGATGTCGTCGGTGCGGGCGAGGTCGATCTGCAGGGTGGCGTCAGCGGGAGATGGCACTGTCGGGCGTCCGTAGGAAGTTTCCGGGCTCACCCAGAAGGTATAGCTCGCCCCCTTCGACGGCAAAGATTGACGTGGCCACCGATTCCGCGCTTGTCCGGAACTGGCCCGGCGCCCCCGTCGGCAGCAGGTCTGCCGTCACCGCACCCCGCAACTGCAGGCCCTGGCCGGAGACGACCACCTCCAGCTCGGCCTGTCTGCCGCCTTCGGTGGGTGCGGGGAAGCGTGAAGCTGCGCGGCGATAGTGGCCGGCCCAGCGCGCGAGCGTCGCGGCCTGCGACGGCGCTGCAGTCGTGGCCAGTGCAGCTGGCTGTGGTGCTGCGAGTGCAGCTGGCCGTGGTGCTGCCAGTGGCGCGAGATCTGCCGTGAGCCATCGCTCCACGATCTGCCGCAGGCGTGCGAACAGCGGCGGGTTGTCGGTGTCGATGACCAGGAAGTAACCCCTGCCGGCGCTGCGCAGCAGGCCGAAGCGCGAGAGGTAGCCGTCACCGTCGCCACCATGGCCGTCGAAGACGAAGCCGCCGCGTGCGCTGCCGTAGATGCCGAGGCCGTGGCCAAGCGCGAGGCCTGCGCGCGCCGCGAGGCTGGTGCGCGGCGACAGCATCCGCGCCATGCTTGCGGCACGCAGGAGGGATGGCGTCACGCTGATGTGTTCGCGGGGCACCGCGCCGGCGTCCGCCAGCAGTGTGCGCAGCAGCCGCGCCATGTCCTGCGGTGAGGCGTGCAGCGCGCCGTAGGCGAGGATGTGCTGGTGCCAGTAGGGAATCCGCGTCATGCCATCGGCCCGGAAGCCCGGCACGAGCCGGCGCGCGCTGGCATCGTCGGGCAGGAAGCCGGTGTGCTGCAGGCCGAGCGGTTGCAGCACTTCCGCGCGCACGAAGTCGTCATAGGGCAAGGGTTGCCGACACTCGATCGCCCAGGCCACGAGCCCGGGCGATGCGTTGCTGTAGACATGCTGCACGCCTGGACGCCAGCGGCAGGTGCGCGATGCGGGGTCGAGCGCGAGGCCCTCGCGCAGGCTGATCCGCGCCGGCGCTGCGTAGTCCCACTCGCGGCGCGTCAGCTCCCCGAACCCGGCCGTGTGCTCGAGCAGCATCGCGACCGTGAGTGGCGCCTCCGCCTCCCAGGGATTGCTGAAACTCGCGTCCGGTGCGAGGTCGCGCAGCGGCGTGCGGTCGAGGTCGATCGCCTGCCGCTCGGCGAGGCGGAGCATCGCCAGCGCCGTGATCGTCTTGGTGATGGAGCCGATCCGGAAGGGCGTGTTGCCATCGAGCCCCTGAAGGCGGCCCCGCGCGTCCACCAGCACCTCGCCTTCGGCGTCGACGACAGCGATGCCGAAGGCGGGCACGTTCGCGCCGCGGCAGGCGTCGTCGAGCGCCTGCACCAGCGCGGCGCGGCGCGCGCGTGGTGGATGTGTGGTTCGGTTGCCGACCGCAGGCTGAGCGCCGGCGGGAACCGCCCTGGCGGCCGCTGGCGAGGCGCCCGTGGATGCCGCAAGCGCACAGCCCACCGGGATGCCGGCAAGCGCCTGGACTACGCGACGGCGGCTCATGCGCGGTCTGTTGCCCATCTCAGGGTGGCAGCGCTTCGCGTAGCCGCCGCGGATCGCATTGGTGGTGGCGAACGCCGAAGTGCTGCAGCAGCAGCGATCGCAACGGATCGTCCGCTGCGGGCATCATGAGGTCACGTGCTCGAGCACCTCGCGCAACCGGCCGAGCGCGAAGGGCTTCGGCAGGAAGGCCGCATGGGCGTCGCCCGCGATCAGTTCCAGCAGGTTGGACTCGCCGTAGCCGGTCGTCAGCACCAGCGGGAGTCGCGGCGCGATCTCTCGCAGGTGCCGGTACGCCTCGGCGCCACCCATCACGGGCATCGTCTGGTCGAGCACCACGGCGAGCAGTTCCGCTCCATGCTCGCGTACGTGTTCCAGTGCCAGCAGGCCGTTCTCCACGGCGCGCGTGCGATACCCGAGCCGCTCCAGTTGCAGCCGCAGCACGTCGCGCACCGTGGGCTCGTCATCGACGATGAGCACGGTGCCCTCGCGCGGGCGTCTCGGCGTGCGTGCCGTCGAACCTGCCCCTCCCTGACCTGCGGGCCAGAGCACCGCGATGATCGTCCCCTTGCCCGGTTCGGTGCTGACGCCGATGCAGCCGCCATGCTGGCGGACGATGCCCTGAACGGCCGGCAGACCAAGGCCGCGACCGGCGCCACGGGTGCTGAACAGTGGATCGAATGCACGCGCCCGCACGTCGGCCGTCATGCCGGAACCCTTGTCGGCGACACCGAGCTGCACGTAGCGACCCGCGGCAGGCTCATGGCCGATCCAGAGGGCGTCGCAGGATGCACCGTCGGGACCGACGATGCGCAGGGTCGTGCCTGCCGCTGCTTCCGCTGACGCAAGTTCCAGGGGGCGCGTGAACACCCGGATCTCGCCATCGTTCGGGCTGGCTTCCGCCGCGTTCGCGAGCAGGTTGAGGAGCAGCTGGACGAACAGGCCGGAGTCCAGCGCGGCCGGCAACGCGCCGCCGCCGGCATCGATGACAAGCCTGGCAACCTGGCCGACGGACTGTCGCAACAGCGGCGCCACGCGCCGCAGCTCGTCGTTGATGTCCTTCACCTGCGCGCGCACCGGGCCATTGCCTGCGAAGGCCAGCAGCTGACGGCACAGCTCGGCTGCGCGCTCGGCGGCAGCCAGCGCGGCGTCGAGGTGGCGCTGGGTACCGGAGCCGACATCGTCGGCGTAGCGCGCGAGGTCGAGGTTGCCCATCACGCCGACCAGCAGGTTGTTGAAGTCGTGGGCTATGCCGCCTGCGAGCACCGCGAGGCCCGCGTGGCCTGCGCGCACCGGATCCTCGCGGCGAGTTGTGCTGTGCCCGGGGCTGGCCTGGGGTTGCGTCTCCAGTTCGGCGTGCTCCGGCAGCAGCAGCGTGCCCAGGGCGATCGCGGGCGGGTCGCCGGCGAGTCGTTCGAGCAGCAGATCGAGCGCACCACCGTGCCGGGGCGCAAGCAGGAGGCGAGTCGCAGGTGCCGCGGCACCAGCCACCGTCGCAAGTGCGGCCAGGCTGGCCGCGAGGCGCGCGGCACTCGCGCCATCCAGCAGCGCCATCAGCATGGGCAGTTGCAGCGCCGCGGACCGCCCGTTCGCGAGGCTCAGCAGCGCTGCTGCCTGGGCATTGGCGCGCACGCGCCCGGCGTCAAGTTCGAACAGCAGGTGCGCGGGCGCGGCGCGCTGGGGTGTGCCGCCAGCGATCGCTACGGGTAGCCCTGCAGCAACGGGACCTTCAATGGTCATGTGCAGTCGCCACTGGCTTGCTCGAACTGTCGGCGAACATGTCTTCGTGCGCCGCGTACTGCGAGGCGAAGAACAGTGGCACGAAAACCAGCAGGCCAAGGAACAGCGGCAGGCAGGCGATGAACAGCAGACCCAGCATGCAGGGTACGTAGAGCAGCATGGCCGGCCAGGCGCGCAGGCAGGCGACGAGGCTGTCCGTCAGCGCGTCGGTGATCGTGGCACCGGCGAGCACGATGCGCGCTGGTGCGAGCCATAGCGCCGCCGTCGCGATGAACAGCACCACGCTGCCGAGCAGGCCGACGACCATCAGGCTTAGCCCCGAGCCGGCGAGAACGCCGAACAGGCTGGCCAGCGCCTCCGGGTCGCCGCTGGCGATCGCGTCCGCTGCACCGCCGTCCGCACTCAGCAGGGTTGCGCCGAACAGCAGGGCGAACAGCAGGAAGATCGACATGAATGCGAGCAGGTAGATGCCCAGGCTTGCGGCCCCCAACGCCACGAGTCGGCCCAGGAGCGGATGCGAGAAGGCGCAGAAGAGCGCCGCGAACCGCATCCTGCCGGTCTTCGCCTGGGCTGCACATCCGAGCAGGATGCCCGCCTGCAGCACGGGTCCCAGCAGGGAGCTGACGAGTGAGCCGACCAGGGGCAGGGAAGTGAGCACGACCTGCAGTGCGAGGTACGCGAGCGCTATCCCCACCCACGGCCCCGGCGATGCCGTGTACAGGCGGAACCCACGGTCGATCCACGCACCGGCAGCGGCGGCATTGCGTGCATGCGGTGGTGCGTCGCCGCGCAGGCGGCTTGCGGGCGGCGTGAAGGGATCGTGCGCTGGTCGGTACTCGCTCATTCATCATCCTGAGGTCCTGGCGATCGCCCATCGACGAGCCCTTGCCTGCGGCAGCGCGCGCTGGCCTTTCCTGGAGGCAACAGCACGAAGAATGCGCCGCCGCCTTGCTCGCGTGAAGGGCAACCGATGGTCATTCCCGGGCCGCCCGGAACCAGTCGGGAGGCCAGGCACAGCCGAGACGCTAGGAACGACGGCCTCGCCGACGGTATGGTGCGAGTTCACTGCAGTCGCGCCTTCCTGCGAGCGGACGACTTGCGCGGCCCGTGACCAGCCGCGCACCTGCTTGCTACCAGCGTCTGCAAACCGCCGTCTTCTGCAACCAGTCCAACCTTCTGCAACCATCCCATCCATCGGCAGACAATCCATCTGCAATCAGTCCATCAAGAGGAGTCCACAGGCCATGGCCTACGAACGCATCAAGCTCGAGTTCGACGACGGCATCGCGGTGCTCAAGTTCAATCATCCGGACGTCATGAACGCGATCGGCGGCCAGATGCTGGGTGAACTCGCCGAGGCCGTGGACGAGATCAAGGCGGCGGGCACGCGGGCGCGTTGCCTGTTGCTCACCGGTGAGGGTCGCGGATTCTGCGCTGGCGCGAACCTGTCCGACGGTCGCGCGGGTGCGGGTGGCGCCCCGGCGGGCGCTGCGGGAAATGCAGGCGGCGAACGTCGCTCCTCCGGCGATGTGCTGCGGCGCGGCTATCACCCGCTGCTCATGGAACTGCGTGGCCTCGAGATGCCGATGGTGTCCGCGGTCAACGGCGCGGCGGCCGGCGTCGGCATGAGCTTCGCGATCGCGGCAGACATCGTGTGCGCGGGCAAGAGCGCGTTCTTCCTGCAGGCGTTCGCGAAGATCGGACTCGTGCCGGATGGCGGTGCGACGTGGCTCCTGCCGCGGCTGATCGGCTGGGGCCGTGCCGCCGAGCTGTCACTGCTCGCCGACCGCCTGCCTGCCGAGAAGGCGAAGGAGTGGGGCCTCGTGAACTTCGTGTTCGACGACGCAGACCTGTTCAGCGAATCGATGAAGGTCGCGCGTCGGCTCGCCAACGGCCCGCGTTCCCTGGCGCTCATCCGCAAGCTGTACTGGGCCTCGCCGAGCAACTCCTACGAGCAGCAGCTCGACCTCGAGGCGCAGATGCAGTCGGTTGCGGGGCGTTCCAACGACAATCGTGAAGGGGTGGCTGCGTTCCTCGAGAAGCGCGACCCGCGTTTCAAGGGTGAGTAGCCGCCGCAGGTCGTTGGCGGGTGTTGCTGCCCGCCCGGCAGTCGGAAGTCCGGCGGGCAACACTGCGGTACCCCGCGGCACGTCCGCCAGGTTCGATCAGGACTGAAGACAGTCAGGAGTGAAGGAAATGTCGCTGCAAGGGCGTGTCGCATTGGTGACGGGTGGTGGTCGGGGCATCGGCCGCGCCATCGCGCTGGCGTTGGCGGAGGATGGTGCCGACATTGCGGTGAACTACCGCCGCGACGATGCCGCGGCGAAGGAGACCGTGGACGAGATCGTCGGCATGGGGCGGCGTGCGTTCGCCTATGCCGCATCGATCGACGACTTCGAGGCCGATCGCGAGATGGTGGAGCGCGCCCAGGCTGATCTCGGCCCGATCAGCATCCTCGTCAACAACGCCGGCATCGCGAGCCGCGGCCAGGCAGTGGTTGACACCGAGCCTGCCGAACTGTTGCGCGTGGTGGGCACCCATGCGTTCGGGGCGCACTACCTGAGCCGGCTCGTGTTGCCGGGCATGCGTACCCAGCCGCGCGGCGACATCATCATGATCTCGTCGGCGGCCACGCGCGGCAACGGGCCGAACGGTGCGCCCTACAACATGGCGAAGGCAGCGCTCGAAGCGCTCGCCTTCACCCTGTTCAAGGAGGAGCGCGCGAACGGCATTCACGTGAACATCGTGGCGCCGGGCCTCGTCGAGACGGAGATGGGCAAGCGCCTGATGCGTGCGAGCGCGGGTGTGGATGACCTGCGTGCGCTCGATGCGAGCAGCCCGTTCGGCCGTGTGTGCCAGCCGGAGGACGTGGCCGCCGTCGTGCGCTTCCTCGTGTCCGAGCAGAACGGCTATGTCACCGGCGAGCGCATCTACGTGGACGGCGGTGGCCCGATGCCCCAGCGGCGGCAGTACTGAACTGATCCGCCTGTTCTTCCATTCCCCTCAGCGTGACCGGCGCGGTCCGCGCGAGCAGACCGCGTGTCACTCGGCGTCCGGTGGCGCCTGGAAACGTTGCTCGAGCGTCGGACCTGCCAGCGCATCGAAGCGTGCGCCTGCGGCGAGGGCCAGTGCCTCGAGTCTCGCCGTTGGCCGGGGATGGGTCTTGTACAGCAACGCCAGGCCGCCCTCATCGGCGTTGCCTGCAGCCTCGATCTTCTCCAGCACCGAGAACATCGCAAAGGGGTCGTAGCCCGCGCGGGCGGCGTACACCATCCCGAGCCGGTCGGCCTCGAACTCCGAGTCCTTGTCGAGCCCGCGGGCCATGATCTCGGCGCCGTTGCCGATCAGCCCCTGAAGCGCCGGCTGGCCCGCAGCCATGCGGCTGCCGATCACGTTCGACACGGCACCGAGCATGCTCGACTGCTGCAGCAGCTTCACGTGGTGTCGCTTCACGACGTGCCCGATCTCGTGTCCGAGCACGGCCGCGAGTTCGGCCTCGTTCTCGAGCAGGCGATAGAGCCCGAGGGTGAGGAACACGTAGCCGCCTGGCGCGGCGAACGCGTTCACGTCCTCGCTGCGGATCACGCCGAAGCGCCAGTGGGCGTCTCCGCGATCCGTCTGCGCGGCCACCCAGCGACCCACCCGGTTCACGTAGGCCTGCACCTCGGCGTCGTCCACCAGTGGGGCGGCACCGAGCAGGTTGCCGGCGATCTGCGTGCCGATCGTCACTTCCTGTTCGGGCGTGAGCTTGCCGGCAGCGAGCGCCTGCACGGCGAGCTGGCCCGCTTCCGCGTCGCTCGCCGTGATGCCGCTGCCCGAATCGCTGCTGCTGGATGGGGTGGCGCCCTCGACGGCATTGCGGGCAGTGTCGGCGGCCTCATCCACCGCGCCACGCACGCGGTCGAACACGTCGAAGGGGCCGGCCGATGCAGTCAGTGCGAACAGTGCGATGGGGGCGCCCGCCACCGTCGGCAGGCAGCGCGGGCGCCCTGGCTCGCGGTCGGACTTGCGCTCGCAGACGCGGATCATCAGGTGGGACATGCTCATCGGCGGCTGCTCCGTGCGGCTGCGATCTCTTCGACACTGCGGGCGCGCACGGGTGCGGCCGCGGCGAATCGGGCAGCGTTTGCGGCGTCGACCGCGAGCGCGTCGAGCTTGGCGACCTGCTCGGCATCGAACCGCGCGCCCTTCAGTTCGTCCTCGGACCGCCCGCGCACGCCGAGGCTTGCCGTGATCTGGCCCTGGTTGCGTCGCGCCCGCGCGGCCGCGATCGAGCTGCCGATGCTGCGCACGGGCGCCGCGGCTGCGGCCTGGACCTTGGCGCCACCGGTGCGTACCCAGTAGAGCCGGATCCAGCCCTGCTGGCCCCCGTGGTCCACGCGATACCAGGCGCCTTCGCGGAACAGCACCTGCATCTTCGCGCCCTTGTCGAGTTTCAGGATCGCCGTGGCGTCGTCCCGGGCCTCGGCGCGCAGCGGCTCGTTGCGGGCCAGGGTGCCCGCGACGTTGGCCGGTTCCGCTGCAGTCACGCTGGAGGGCAGTGCAGCGAGCAGCGCAGCGAACGACAGGCTGCGGTGCCAGCGGCCACGCGGGCTGTCCTTTTCACGGCGGTCGCGCACCGTCGGGCTGCGCTCCGGTGCGTCGTCCGGCTGGCCGGACGATCGGAAGTGCTGCGGCATCGTCTGCTCCTTCGAATCCTGCGAAGCGCCCGGGCATGCGCCAGTGCAGCGTGCGGGCGTGTCGGTGTGTCAGCCCCGGCGCTTGCTCATTCCAGCAGCGCGTCAACGTGCGCGACCGTGGAGCGTGCCAGGGCGGGCAGATCGTAGCCACCTTCGAGCATCGACACGATGCGTCCGCTCGCCCAGTTGTTCGCCCAGTCACAAATCCGGTGGGTGATCCAGGTGTAGTCGTTCTCGTCGAGTGCGAGGCCACCCAGGGGATCATCGCGATGGGCATCGAAGCCTGCGGACACGAACACGAACTGCGGCCGATGGTGTTCGAGCGCGGCCGTCCATGTGGCGTCGATCGCGCGCCGGAAGTCGCTGCCGTCGCTGCCCTCGGCGAGCGGCGTGTTCACGATGTTGGGCCGCACGAGATCATGCAGCCGGCCAGGGTAGAAGGGGTGCTGGAAGCTCGAGCACACGAGTACCTCGGGCCGGTCCTTGAAGAGGTCCACCGTGCCGTTGCCGTGGTGCACGTCGAAGTCGAGGATCGCCACACGCTCGATCTCCGGATGGCGCAGAGCCGCGTGGGCGGCCAGGGCGACGTTGTTGAACAGGCAGAAGCCCATCGCCGCGCCTTCCTCCGCGTGATGACCGGGTGGCCGGACGGCACAGAATGCGCGCGTGTCCTCGCCGCGCATGATCGCCTCGACGGCGGCCATGCCCGCGCCTGCCGCACGTCGTGCCGCAGCGAGCGAGCGAGGCCCCATCGCCGTGTCCGGATCCACCTGAGTGAGCCCTGCGCGCGGCACCACGTTCGCGAGATGCGCGACGTAGGCCGGCCGATGGCCGGCGAGCAGCCCCGCGTCATTCGCCTCGGGTGCCTCCCGGAGGTCGAGCTGCGACAGCTCGCCGCCGGCATGCAGTGCCGCGGCGATCGCCTGCAGGCGCGCAGGACGTTCCGGATGGTTCGCCTGCATGCGGTGCTCGAGGCACTCGGGATGGCTGTAGTACAAGGTCACGTCGGCGCTCCGCCCGGCAGTGTCGCGGTGCAATGGCACGCGGACGCCGACGTTATAGCGCGGTGGGGGCTTCGGGGCCGCGGGCCCGTGCACCCGCAGGTGCGTCAGCCAGCCAGCGCGGCGATGTGCGCGGGCCGCTCGATCGCGGGATTGCGCAGCAGCGTCGCGATGAACTCGTCGCCTGGCATGGGTGCGCCGAGAAGGAAGCCCTGCGCTTCGTCGCAACCCGCCGCGCGCAACGCCTCGAGCTGTGCCTCGGTCTCCACGCCCACGCCGACGACCCGCAGGTTCATGCTGCGACCCATTGCCACCATCGCGCGCACGAGCTCGGCATCCGGGCCCGGCTTGTCGAGGCTGGCCACCAGATGGCGGTCGATCTTCAGCACGTCGACCGGGTACTGCTTGAGGTAGGACAGGGACGCATAGCTGCTCCCGAACTCGTCCAGAACGATGCGGAATCCCTGGTCGCGGAGGTTCTCGAACAGGCCGTAGTGCTCGCGTGCCAGCGCCAGGAAGTTGCGCTCTGCGATCTCGAGCTCCACCTGCCGGGCATGGATCGGCAACTCCCGCAGCAGCTGGTGCAGGTCGTCATGGATGCGGCCGCTGCGGAACTGGTCCGGCGCGACGTTGACGGCAATTCGCACCTGGGTCCAGAAGCGGTCCAGCCAGATCACGGCGTCGTGGCACGCTCGCCTGAGCACCCACTGGCCGATGCTCTGGATCGCGCCGGACTCCTCGGCGAGGGGAATGAAGTGCGCGGGGCTCACCTGGCCGACGGACTGGCCGTGCCAGCGCAGCAGCGCCTCGGCGCCTGCGACATTGCCGTGGGCGAGATTGATGATCGGCTGGTAGAACACGTCGAACTCGTCGCGTTCGATTGCCTGCGCAAGTGCGGCCCGCAGCTGCTGCCGTCGCGACGCCTTCTCGATGCCGGTGTCGTACAGGAGCGTGCGCACGCCGGTGCGCTGCAGCACCACGTCGGCCGCCGCACGCGCCTGCCGGATCAGTGCATCGCCTGGCCCCTCCTCGGCGCCTGCATGCTCGCAACCGTCGGCACGGGCGATGCCGGCACTCGCGCGCACGAATGCGCTGCTCTCGTTGAGGTGGAACGGCGACTCGAATGTCTGCTGCAGTCGCGCCGCAGCCGTCTCGATGCGCTGGCCGACGCGCAGCCACGCAAGGAACTCCGGCCCGTTGCCGCGGGCGAGCAGTTCGCCGCGCTGCAGCACGCCACGCAGGCGCTCCGCGGCCATGCGCAGCACGCGATCGGCACTGGCGGCGCCGAGGGTCGCCTCCAGCTCGTCGAAGCCATCCAGGCGCAGGCACATCAGCGCGTGCCGCCCGAGTGTCGGTGGCGCCGGCACAGGACTCCCGCCCGCGGGGCCGCGGGCAAGGGCGGCCGTGAGCGCAGCGTTCAGTCGCGTTGCGAGTGTCGCGTCACGCAGCAGGCCCGTGCAGGCATCGTGCGCTGCGAGGTAACGCAGCTCGTCGTCGAGTTCCGCGCGTCGCAACGCATGCCGGAGCAGCGCCTGCAGGGACGTCGGGTCCAGCGCCGCGTACAGCAGCGTGGCGACCAGGGTCACGCCGTCAGGCAATGGGGCATCGCCGATCACCGCGATCGCGTGCTCCCGGCTGAGTTGCGCCAGATCCGGAAACTGTGCGTCGGCATGCAGGTTGAGCAACAGCCCGAGTTGCAGTTCCTGGCGCACGAGCGCCTGGCGGAAGCGGGACCACGACTTGAAGTAGTGAAAGTCCCACGCTGCGTCGTCGGGCAGGCTGCCGAACAGCGTCAGGATGTGCTCGCGCAGCGGTCGGAGGTCTGCGGGGCGCGTGGCGAAGACACCGATACGGTGCATGGGACACCCTCTCCCTGGGCTGGCGGCGGATGGACGGATTGCCGAAAGGATAGTCAGCACCTGTCGGCCTGCACGGCGGGCGATCAGGACGACCCTGCCGGCGCTCGCGCGCCATCAGGCGCGTGCCAGTTCGACCTGACCGCGATGGTCGGTGCTGCGCCGGAAGACGGTGTCGAGCGCCGCCAGCCAGGGACAGTCCGCGGCGGCGGCACCGTCGATCTCCGCCAGCGCCAGGCGACCCTGCTGGCGTGCGAGTGCGAGGAGGGCAGGAATGCACGCTGCGAGCGCCTGGCCGGGCGCATCGGCGGCGAGCCGAAGGCGCCGGCCCCTGCCCTCGATCGTGGCCACCAGCGCGCCACCCGTGAACACGAGCAGGTTTCCCGCCAGCCGCCGTGGCAATGGAAGGGGCCAGCGGCTCGTGCTCGCATCGCCGAGCCCGCAGGGCGAGATCGGGTCGGTCGCCCCACACCAGAAACTCGCTGCCCGCGGTGCGGCTGCGAGGCGGGCCGCGGCAGCGGCACCTGCAAACTGCGGCACGGCGAGCCCGCGCACGAACTCGCCCGCATTCACCTCACCAGCCAGTTCCATCAGGCGCAAGGCGCGGAACACCGCCGACCAGCCGACCACGAGGCGTTCGCGTGCGAACAGCTCGCGATTCAGCACGCCATAGCGCTGCAGCAGCAGTCGTGCGACGGCCTTGGCGTGCTCGAGCTGGTCCAGCGCATCGGCGAGCCCCTGCGCCTGCGGTCGGACCTGCCTGAACAGCCCCGGCCAGCCTCGCGCCCGGGCCCTGGCCGCGGCGCGGCTGCCCGGACGCGGGCCGGCGGGGTTCGTTGCAGGCAGCACGAAGTCGCGCTCGAGACCCTCGCGCACCACGGTGAAGTCGTCGGCGCACAGCGTGCCTCGCCACAGCGCATCCCAGAACAGGCGTGAAAACTCCGGAGAAGGCAGTGCCTGCCGGTCCGCGAGCTGGTGGAAGTCGTAGCGGGCGTCGGGATCGATCACCGCGCCGAATGTTGCCGCCGTGCCGTCTGCCGCAGGGGACGGCGGCAGCACGTGCAGGTCGTCCGGCAGAACGAGCGTGAGCATGCGCTCGCCGCTGCCGCGCCAGGCGCAATCGCCGGCACGTAGCGCTGCGTCGAGTTCGTGGGCCGCGTAGCCCGGCACGCGCGCCGGCAGCAGTTCACTCTCCCATGCGGCCGCAGTTGCGCTGCTGCCGGACAGTGCTGCGATGGCGTCGTCGAGGCCGCCGCCGAAGCCCTGCCAGTCGGCGAGAAACGCGGGCAGGCGCGTGAGTGGCTCCGCGCGGATCGCTTCCCGGGCCAGGCTGCGGCGGATGCGCAGCAGTGTCGTCAGCGTGTCGCGCGTGCAGAGTGCAACGTCATCGTCCAGTGCGGTGTCGGTTGCGGTGTCGGTTGCGGTGTCGGTTGCGGTGTCGGTTGCGGGGCCGATTGCCGTGTCCGCGCCGGCGGGCGCCGCACTCGGCAGGAAGTCGCCGGCCACGAGAACACCGCGTGCGCACAGATCGTCCAGCAGCGGGCCTGCCTGCTCGGCGGGCAGCGGCACACCGGCGATGACCGCGCGCCGCCTGCGCGGCGGCTGGAAGGCAAGCAGCTCCGCGACGAGGCTGGCTGCATCGCGGTGATCGCGGGAATCCCTCGCGGCTGGCTGCAACTCCGTGTGTGGATCCATGGTCGCCGCCACAAGCACGGGTCGCCATGGCGAGAGCGCCAACGGCGCCACGCTGGCGTGCACCCACGCCGGTGCCACGTCGCGAGCGCAGGTGAACGTGCGGCCATCGGTGGTGCGCACCGTGCACAGCCTTTGCGTGAGTGCGCGTAGAGCATCCGTGCCAGCCTCGCCCGGATGGCCTTCGAGCACCGCACGTTCCAGCGCCAGCATTTCCGTGTCCGCGAGCGCCACGCGCTCACGTACCCAGTCGGCGAGTTCCTCGGCGTCAGCCGGCAGCCAGCCGGGCTCGAGGCGGGCGCGTCGGCGGGCGTGGCGCTCGAGCAGTTCTGCGTCGAAGCGTTGGCTGCCGCCGCCGTCCATGCTGCCTTCGGTGCGCAGGCTCGCCAGCATTGCATCGTCGAGCGCGCTTGGCGAATCGCGCAGCGGTGCATCGTCGGCATACATGTAGCGGCTGACCTGGTTGAACACCAGGTCCGCACCGAACGGGCTTGCGCGTGACACGCGGCAGTGGCTCCAGCCGATCACGCCGCTGCCGAGTTCATCGAGGCGCGCCCGCAACGCCGGCAGGTCGAACTCGTCCTGCAGGCAGGTGCGCCAGGTCTCGAGCAGGATGGGGAAGTCCGGCGCGTCCGCGAGTTCCTCGAGCAATTGCTTGGCGGTCTGGCGCGTGAGCCAGAGCGGCTGCCTGCGGTCGAAGCGACGCGGTGCGAGCAGCAGTGCGCGGCCGGCGCATTCGCGGAAGCGGGCGCCGAAGAACGGGCTGGCCTCGAGGCTGGTGCGCAAGGCCCCGTCGATGTCCGCGCCCAGCAGCAACTCCACGAGCGTGGCGGGGTCGCAGGGCACCCGCGTCTGCAGTGCGATGAGGTCGTCCGCCACATGCAGCTGGGGCGTTTCTCCGAAGCGCTCTCGCCACGCATGCACCAGCACGAGACCGAGCGGGCGGTTCACGCGCCCGCCCCACAGCGTGTGCAGCAGCAGCTGGCACTCGTCCTCTGGCCCGGCGTACCCGCCAGGTGCTGAGTGCACCTCCTCGATGAGCAGCGCGTGCCGGTGTGGCAGCGGCCGTTGCGTGTGCTCGCGCTGGTCGACCAGGTAGTCCACGAGCAGCGTCGCTGCAGCGCGGTCGAAATGCCGCGCCGAACACAGCTCGTCGTGCAGCGCTACCGCCCCTTGCGGTGCTTCGAGCCGGGCATCGAACTGCTCGAGTGCGGTGGCCACGCGCAGTGCGAAGTGGTGGCTGCGGTTCATCCCCTCTGAACGCCAGAAGGGCGGCGTGCTGGGCGCGGCGCGCGTGGGCTCCACGAGCACGTCGTCATGACTGATGCGGTGGATGCGCCAGTTGCGCGAGCCAAGCGCAAACACCTGCCCGACCTTCGCTTCCCAGACGAACTCCTCGTCGAGTTCGCCGATGCGCGCGTTGGTGTCGTACTGCCGCAGCGCGTAGTAGCCGCGGTCCGGGATGCTGCCACCCGCGCGGTACAGCGCCAGCACGCCGCTGCGCAGGGCACGCACGGTGTTGCGCTCCCGATCCACGGCGAGCCTTGGTGCAAGCACACGTCGCCGCCCACCCGCGTAGCGACCCGACAGCATGCCGAGCACGAGCTCGAACTGGGTGTCCGCGAGCTCTGCGTAGGGCGCGGCACAGCGGATGACCGCGAGCATCTCGTCAATCTGCCAGGTGGCGTCAGCGCTCATCGACAACACCAGCTGGGTCAGCATGTCCAGTGGCGCACACAGGGGAGCGGCCGCCTCGATGTCGCGCTGGTCCACGGCTTCCACCATGGCCGCGGCGAGGAGGGCGTCGCGACCATGGCTGGGCACGAGCGTGCCGTGGCTGACGGCGCCAACCTGATGGCCGGCGCGGCCCACGCGTTGCAGCGCACTGGCCACGGCCGGCGGGGTCTGCAGCAGTACCACCTGGTCGATGGCGCCGACGTCGATGCCCAGCTCGAGCGAACTCGTGGCCACGATCGCGCGCAGCTCGCCCGCCTTCAGGCGCGCCTCCACTACCGTCCGGACCTCCCGTGCGAGCGAGCCGTGGTGCGCATAGGCGAGCGGTTCGGCGTCGCCGTCGTTGATGCGCCAGGTCAGCTGCTCGGCCAGGCGGCGGCTGTTCGTGAACACGAGCGTGGCGCGCCGCGCTTCGATGCCGGTGCGCAGGTCGGCAGCGATGGCCCGCCAGATCGGTTCGCCGCGATCGCCCGCGGTTGCTGCGGCCGGCGGAAACCGAACCTGCAGGTCGATCTCCTTGCGGTCCCCGGCGCGCAGGGTCCGCACCGTGCGTGCGACGTGGCTCGCAGCGCGCCGTGGTCCGACGAGCCTGCGCCCACCGACCCAGGCCGCGACCCGCTCCAGCGGCTGCACGGTCGCCGACAACGCAATGCGCTGGAACTCGCCGTTGGCGCAGGCGAGACGCTCGAGCGCGGTGGCGAGCTGCACGCCACGCCGGTTGCCGATGAGGTCGTGCACCTCGTCGATGATCACGGCGTCGAGTCCGGCGAGCGCGGCGCGCCCGCGCGTGCCCGTCAGCATGAGGTTCAGGCTCTCCGGCGTCGTGATCAGGATTTCCGGCGGCTGGCGCAGCATCCTCGCCCGTTCGCCTGCCGGCGTGTCACCACTGCGCGTGCGCACCCGTGGCGCGCAGGCCGGCATGCCCGCAGCCGCGAAGGCCGCCTGCAGTTCCTGCAGCGGCCGCTCGAGGTTGTCGCGAATGTCGGTGTTCAGCGCCTTCAGCGGCGATACGTAGAGCACCCGCGTCGTCCCCGCGACGTAGCGGCCCGTCAGCAGGGCATCGAGCGCCCACAGGAATGCGGTGAGGGTCTTGCCGCTTCCCGTGGGGGCGGTCAGCAGCACGTGCTCGCCTGTGGCGATGGCTGGCCAGGCCCGCGCCTGGGCATCCGTTGGCGTGCCGAAGCGGCCCGCGAACCACGCCTGCACGAGCGGATGGAACGATGCCAGCGCGGCGTGACGTCGATCGGTGAGTCCGCTCATGGCGTGTTCCCGTTCAGGGCCGCGGTCGCATGAGGATTTCCTGCGCGACCGACGCCACGAGGCGCCCTGCACGATCGAACAGGTGCCCGCGCGTGAGGCCGCGCGCACCGCTCGCGATCGGGCTGTCCTGGGCGAACAGGTGCCATTGCCGCAGGTCGATCTGCTCGTGGAACCACATGGCGTGGTCGAGGCTCGCTGTCGTGAGTGCGCCGCCGTGGAAGCGGCCAAGATGGGGCAGCAGCGCGTTGTCCATCACCGGATCATCGCTGTAGTAGGCCGCGATCGCGGGGTGCAGCGACAGGTCGTCAACCGGCTCCCGCAGGCGCACCCAGACGTTCATTTGCGGCGCGTAGACCTGCGCGCGCCAGAGGTCCTCGACCGTCCGGGTCTCGAACGGGCCGCGATCGGCATGCCAGCTTGCCGGCCAGCTGGCGAAACGCCCGGGATCTGCTGCGCGCGCTGCGTCGAAGCGCGACTGTTCGCCCGGAACGGCCTCCGGCGGTGGCACGTCGGGCATGGCCGCCGCGTGCTCGAAGCCGCGCTCCGGTGCCTGGAACGAGGCGTCGAGAACGAAGGCGAGGGCATCGTCCTGCCAGCCCTCGACGCTGCGTATGGAAAAGCTGCGACCGTCGCGAATGCGCTGCACGCGATAGACGACCTCGCGGGCCGGATGCGCCGGGCGGATGAAGTACGCGTGCAGGGAGTGCACGGGGCGCGTGCCGCCGTCGCCGCCGCGGGCGATGGTCAGTTGTGCGGCATGCAACGCCTGGGCCAGGAGTTCGCCGCCGAAGCGGCGCTGCGCGCTGCCGTACAGGCTGTCGCCGCCGCTGGCGCCCGCGTAGCTGTCGGGTGCCACTTCGGTCAGCGACAGCATTCCGACCAGAGCGGTCGCCGCGACGGGCCCGCCCGCCGAGGCCTGAGGCTGCTGCGCGGAGGGCGGACTCATGGGCGATCCTGGGGTTCGGTTGTTGGGGGACCGCGCGCGCCACCAGGGAACCCGGTGTCGCCGGCCCCGGCAATCGCTTGCACGAACTCCTGCCTGCAGATCGCGCTTGCCGATGCTGGAAGCCGCAATTGGCCGGCACGGCCAGGCGAGTATAGGGATCGCTGCTCGCCGATTCGCCGGGTGCGGTGCCCGCGCTCGTTCAGCCGCTTCTGGTCATTAGTTTTACAACGGTGATGTTATTGCGCCATCATCCGGCCGTGATCAGGATGCTAGATTCGGGCCGGTCAGTCCGGTCGATCCGCACGGGACGATGCGCGCCCGCGCTCTGCTTTCCGGGTCCTCGATGCAGCCGTTCCGTGCGCCGGCTCTGGCGCGGTGGGTTGTGCAGTTGCGGGATCACGGAGTGATGTCATCGATCGCGGCCGCGGGGCCGACGGGAGAAACAGGTGGGAGATTCCTTCTGGCGTGAGCGCGCACCGCGCATCGCGCAGACTGGCGTTCGCCGATTCCTGATCGGCGGGGCCGTCCTGGTGTTGCTGTCCTTCCTGCAGGCAGCGAGCAGCGCGCCCTATGCCTACCGCGCGGCCGCACGGGTGGATCCGGCGGCGGAACGGACCGCGGAAGTCGTCGCCGAACAGGCGCGCGTGCGTGCGAGCTTGCAGACGATCGAGGCTGAACTGCGCGCGCAGCAACTGCGCGCCGAGCACCAGAGGTCGTTGCAGGAACTGCAGGCGCGGCAGCAGGAGCAGCGCATCGCCGACCTGCACGCAGGGGTGTCGCGGTTCGGCAACTTCAGCAGCATCGCCCTGATGATCGCCGGCTTGATGGTCATTGCGCTGATGGGATTGCTGGTGCAGCGCATGGCGACGGAACGCAAGCGCATCTCCCGAATTGTCGGTTCGCGGCTGCGCGAGGCCGAAAAGCAGCATGCAAGCCGCTACGCGAGCATGCGGGCCGAATTCGAACACAAGCTCGCCGCGCTGCGCACCGAACTCGGCGATCAGGTACCCCGACGTGCCGCGCGCAGCGCGCAACCGGGCGCGTCTGCCACGGCTCCCGCGGTATCGACAGACACGCATGGCGCTGCGGGCGTCGAGGCTGCCGGCGTGCAGGATGCCGGCGCCAGGGAGCGGCCGACGAATGCGCGGGTTGACGAGGCCGTGGCTCAGGATGCCGTGCGAAGCGTCGCTCTTCCCGCGGCGGTCGCCGCGCCGCTGGGGATGCTGGCGGCCAAGACGGCACTTGCGCAGGCGGGGGATTCGACGCCGAGCGTGGCGTCGAGCAAGGTTTCGGGGGCGGTCCGCGCGGATGCGGCGCTCGACGAAGTCGCCGCGGCAAGTGCCGAAGCCGAGGTGGCCGCGGCTCCGCGGCTTGCGGAGGCTTCCGCACCAGAAGCGGTTGTGCCAGAAGCGGTTGTGCCAGAAGCGGTTGTGCCAGAAGCGGTTGTGCCAGAAGCGGTTGTGCCAGAAGCGGTTGTGCCAGAAACGGTTCAGGCGCATGCACTTGTTGCAATGCCTGCCGCGGGCCAGTCCGGATGGAGCACGGTCGCCAGCACCGCATCAGATCCTGCGGCGGCGATGGAGCCTGCCTCTCCTCCTCTCCAGGAGGCCGAACTGGCGGTGGCAGACAACGAGCAAGCCTGGCGTGTGCTGCTGGGCGAGCGCGAGCCGCCGGTCATCGAATCGGCCAGATCCGTCGTTGAAGGCGCGGCTTCTGCGGCGCAGGGTGCAGTTGCGAACAGCGAAGCAGACCTCGCTGAAGCCACGGCTAGCCGCTCGAGCGATCCTGAATCTGCGGCAAGGATTGCCGAGGCTCCGACGCAGGCGGAGAGTCCGGTCACCGCCGACGTGGTCCATGCAGCCGAGGCCGCAGACGTCGCGGACCCTGCGGTCCCTGCGGACCCTGCGGACCCTGCGGACATTGCGGACATTGCGGCCGCTCTGGCCGTACCCGGACTGCCTGAGTCCGTGGCGGGCGCAGAAGGCGGCTCGCCAGACCCGCATGCCACCGTGGATGTCGTGTCGGACCAGGATGCAGGCAGCATCGCCGACGCTGACGAAGCCTGGGCGGATGCCGAAGCGGAGGCGCTAGAGGAAGCGCTGGCTGCAGACGATGCCGATGCTCATGCCGACGCAGAGGCGGCGGCCGAGGCCGATGCCGCCGCGCGCTGGGCTGCGCTGACGGCGACAGCGCCGGTCGCGCCCGAGGGTGCCGAGTCCGCCATCGCCGGTGGCATGGTCGCCGTCGAGGCACAGGGGTCGATGCCGCGCGATCCAGGGCTGGTCGAACATGCTGTCGATCCTGGCGTTGCCGCCGAAGCCGCAAGCGCGATGATGTCCGTCCTTGACGACGTGCCGGTGGCTGGCCCGCAGGCGCCCTTCGCGGGAACGACCGGCGCAACGGGGCGGGTCGGCGACTCGGCGCGCGTGGACGGTGCAGACAGCGTCGAGCTGCCTTCATCCGGTGTGCCCGGCATCAACCATCCTGCCGCAGGCATGGATGCGGGCGTCGCGCCACAGGTCGCGTTCGCCATGGAATTCGTGGAGGGCGATCCGCGCGCACCAGGGCCGCCCGCGTTCCTGCCGGGCGATGGCGCGCCCGCGACACTCGTGGTGATCCCGGCGGAAGGGCAGCAACTCGACCCGCCACCAGCTGGGACCGTATCCGTCCTCGATTGGGACAGCGAACCTGGCACTGCACCGGTGGCTGCTGGCGAAGTCGCCCCGCAACACGGCACCGCCGATGACGGCGCGGATTTGCCTCAGCTGCATGGGCCGTCCGAGAGTTTGGCGGGCGCGCAGATCGCTCCGCCTGTCGCCGTCGGGCAGCACCTGCATGCCGTGCAGCCGATCGAGCTGGTTGAGGTGGAGCCTTCCGCGTTCCTGCCTTACCGCGACCAGGACAGCGTGGCGCTGCAGTCGCTGGCCGTGGCAGCGCCGCAGGCCATCGGGCCGGATGTCGACGATCAGGCGGTGGAAGCGGCAGGCGCGCCTGAGGATCTGCCTGCGTCGCTGCTTGGGGCACCGACGCCCGGGCCGGCCGCGAATGCCGATCGCGAGACGTTCGAGCTCAGTGCCAACGAGACGCTTCCCCCGGTCCAGGAGGGTGTGCTGCGCACGGGCGACACGTTCAGCGTGCGCATGCTGACCGACTCCAGGATCGGCCTGCAGGACCCGACACTGCACGAGACGCTCGACCCGACGCCCCGCGAGCCGGCCGCCCCGCTTGGGCCGCCACTGTTCGAGTCGGTGACGGACGATGTGCGGGCCCGGCTCATGCGGCTCGAGCTGCGCGACGATCTGCGACAGGTGCTCAATCAGGTGCCCGAGCTTCTGCGCGCGCTCGTGCAGCAGGCGCTTGGCGTGCTGCTCAAGCCGGAGTCGGCGCGCAGCGCGCTCGACTGGCGGTTGCTCGTGCTCGACGCATGGCGGCGCGGCAACTACGAGGAATCACTCGCGCGCACCGAAGCCATGGGCCGCGTGGCACAGGACGATCAGGAGCGCATCCAGGCCGCACTGCAGCGTGGCCTCGTGCTCGAGAAGCTTCGACGCTTTCCGGAGGCGCTCACGGCATTCGACGATGCAAGCAGCGGGGCGGTCGCCCAGTCCACCACGGGTGACCTGCCGCCCGAGGTTGCGGAGGCATTGCTCCACCGTGGGCTCGTGTTGCGGCGCGAGTTCCACGACTTCGAGGGCACGCGTGGCGTGCTGCGCACCCTCGTTGAGCGGTTCGGCCATCGCACGGCGCCGCCCTATGCAGGGCTCGTGGTGCGGGGTCTGGTGAATCTCGGCCTCGTCGAGGCGGCTGCAGACGGCAACCTGGAGGAGGCACTCGCGCTCTACGCGCGCGTGCAGCGGGACTTCGCTGGCAGCGATGATCGCCAGGTGCAGACGAGCGTTGCCCAGGCGCAGTTCAATCGTGCGGTGCTGCTGTACGAACGCCGACAGGATGTGGACGGCGCGCTCGGGGCGTACCAGCAGATCGCGGACCACGTGGCGCGGGGCGGAGACGCCGATGCTTCGCTGCTTGTGGCCAATGCGCTTGCCAACCAGGCGTGGCTGCTGGCACGCAAGCGCCGCGACATCCCGGCCGCGCTGGCGACCTATCGCGAGCTTGATCGGCGATTCGGTGAGCAGCGCGATCGAGACATCGCCCTCATCGTCGCGCGCGGGCTTTTCGCGGCCGCCGCGCTGACGGCACAGGAGCTCCGCGCGCCACGCGCGGCAGCGGAGCTGTATGCGGAACTCGTGCGCCGGTACGAGTTGTTTGCAGATGCGGAGTTCAGCCTCCTGGTGGCCAAGGCGCAGTTCAATCTTGCGGCGATTCGCGGCGCCCTGCCGGGCAGCGAGGAGGAGGGCATCGCCGCCTACGACGGTGTCGTCGAACGCTATGCCGTGCGCGAGGAACTCGTGTTCGGTGAGTGGGTCGCCGGTGCGCTCGTGAACAAGGCCGGACTCGTTGCCCGCGGCGGCGATGTACCCCGTGCGCTCGAAACCTACTGGCAGGCGGTGCGGGAATTCGGCCAGCGGTCGGAGTCCGGCATCGCCGAGCAGGCGGCCAAGGCACTGCTGAACATCGGCGCGCTGTCGAACCAGATCGGGGACGCCGACGGGGCGATCGCCGCCTACCAGGAGATCGGCCGCCGCTACGCGGGTGCCGAGGATGCACGGATCGCGCTCATCGTTGCCCGAGCCACGGGTAACCTGGCGTCCCTGCTCGCGAGCAGTCGCCAGGATATCGACGGTGCACTGCGCAGCTTCGGCGAACTCGTCTCGCGCGTTGGCAACCGCACCGAGCCCGAGTTCATCGAACAGTGTGCGCGCGCACTGTTCAGCATGGGCGTGCTGCTCGGTGGTACGCGGCGCGATCCTGACGGGGCAATTGCAACCTATGATGTGCTCGCCCAACGCTATGGCGACCGCACGGAGCCGGCCGTGATGCAACAGGTCGTGAAGGGCCTGTTCAACCAGGCGGCGCTCCAGGCACGAGAGCAGCGTGACCTGCGTGCAGCGCTGAACACGCTGGACGCGTTGCTGGCGCGCTACGGCGATGTCGATGACCCGATGGTGGCCGAGCGCATCGTCAGCGCGATGGTCAACAAGGCTCGCATCGAGCGCATGAACGGCAGCCGGGAGCGGGCGCACGCGACCTTCGAACGGGTGGTCCAGCGGTTCGGTCAGCACGATGAGCCACAGATCCGAAAGCACGTTGACGCAGCGCGGCGCGCGCTGGGAGAAGACCTCGCAGCCTGAGCGTCCCGTGGCTGCGAAGTGCTTCGGTTCGATGCATCGACGCGACTGGGCAGCTGGCACCCATGCGGCCGATGTCGGTCACCGACGCGCCTTGTCGCGCAAATAGCCGACCTGTGGCGCAACGATGCGAGCGCAGTCGGCGTCGAGTTCTTCCTCGCGCAGAACGCCGGCGACAATCGCAATCGCGACGGCGGTTTCCGGTGGCGTCCCGGTGTATTTCGCTTGCAGTGCGCGGCTCGTTTCCGTTGCGTGCCGGCGCAGTTCCTCGTTGAGCTCGAACGGGTCGAGCTGGCCGCGTCGCCACTGATCGAATCGCCCGAACAGGTCGAGCAGCACGTTCTTCAGTTCGCGCTCGTGGGCCAGCTTCACGAGACGGGTCAGTTCGCTGCGTGCATCACTCATCCTGTACCCCGTTCGATCGGCGTGCCGGCTGGCAGCCTGAGTGTGCCTGCCCAACGCGCGCGCAGCCATTCCGATATGCGACGCGGGCTCGGCACTGGCGACGGCTGGGGCGGGGCCGCGCTGCGGTAAGCTCTGACCGCACACTCGCGGCTGGGCCATGCACTGCGTCCAGCGATCCGGGACCCCAGCGGAGCCAGACGACATGGAATATCGACGCCTCGGGCAGACCGGCCTGAAGGTCAGCGTCGTTGGCATCGGCTGCAACAACTTCGGCATGCGCATCGACGCCGATGCGACGCGCGCGGTGGTCGATGCAGCGGTCGACGCCGGGATCAACTTCTTCGA
>SXGT01494035.1_pt1 | contig 41304 bp, 32 predicted proteins | sample 3176221 | NCBI WGS metagenome assembly SXGT01 (sample SAMN11356862, study PRJNA531348) | freshwater metagenome | isolation source: freshwater sample F1-120 | place: China: Fuxian Lake, Yuxi | collected 2017-12-25
GCGACGAAGCCGAGATCAAAGGCCACCGCCGCACCTACATCGGGGCGTTGCCCGGCCGCATCCTGCAGGGCCTGAAGGCCGCCGGCAGCAACAACCCGGTGATGCTGCTCGACGAGATCGACAAGCTCGGCAACGACTTTCGCGGCGACCCGAGTTCGGCGTTGCTGGAAGTGCTCGACCCCGAGCAAAACCACGCGTTCGCCGACCACTACCTCGACGTGCCGTGCGACCTGTCGAAAGTGATGTTCCTCGCCACCGCCAACGTGCTGTCGCAGATCCCCGAACCGCTGCGCGACCGCATGGAGATCCTCGAGATCCCCGGCTACCTGCGCGAAGAGAAGGTCGAGATCGGGCGCCGCCATCTGTTGCCGAAGCAGCTCGAACGCCACGGCCTCACCGGCAAACACCTGTCGATCGCGCCGCCGGTGTGGAGCAAGCTCGTCGCCGAGCACACGCGCGAAGCCGGCGTGCGTGGCCTCGACAAGGTCGTGCAGCGCCTGTGCCGCAAGGTCGCGCGCGGCGTCGCCGGCGGTGGCAAGGGGCCAGGTCGTCTCGCCGCCGTCGAGATGGAGCAGCTGCTCGGTCGCCCGCGCTTCCAGCCCGAAGAACGGCGCAAGCAGAAGTTGCCCGGCGTCGTGCAGGGGCTCGCGTGGACGCCGTTCGGTGGCGATGTGCTCTACGTCGAAGCGGTCGCGAGCAAGGGCAAGGGCGCGCTGCAGCTCACCGGTTCGCTCGGCGACGTGATGAGCGAGTCGGCGCGGTTGGCCCTCAGCTACCTGAAAAGCCACGCCGATCGTCTCGGCCTCGACGCAGCGAAGTTCGATGCGATGGACCTGCACCTGCACTTCCCCGCCGGGGCGATCAAGAAGGACGGGCCGTCGGCGGGCATCGCGATCGCGAGCGCGTTCGTCGGGGCGTTGCTCGGCAAGAAGGCGCCGATGGATCTGGCGATGACGGGCGAGCTCACCGTTGTCGGTGAAGTGCTGCCGATCGGCGGCGTGCGCGAAAAGGTGCTCGCGGCGAAGAACTTCGGCATCACGCGCGTCGTGCTGCCGGCCGGCAACGAAGCCGAAGCCAAGGAACTGAAGCCCGAGCTCGTGGAGGGCATCGAGATCCTGTTCGTGGCTCGTTTCGAGCAGGTGTTCGAACTGCTGTTCGGCGCGGCGCCGGTCGCCGCATCGAAACCACGCAAGGGCAAGCGCGCCGCGCTTCGCAAGAGCAAGCGCTGAGCGCGTTGCCGGTCGCTCAGAAATTGAGCGTGTAGGACTGCGTCATCACGAACGGGCCGGGCACGCCGAACAGGCCGGCACCGCACGGGTCGATCACCGCGGCCTGCGTCGCCAGCACCGCGTTGGTGCAGGGCAGTCCGGTGAACGCCGGGATGGTCAGGGGCATCGACAGGCCGGGCGTGCCGGCCGAGTTCGGCGCCATCACCGCCGAGAACACGATGCCGCAGGCGGCGGTCATGTTCAGGTCGAGCGACTGGTTGGTGGTGCCGCCGCAGGCGGTGTTCGGGATCGTCGGGAAGCAGCTGTTGGTGGGGCCGGGCAGCGAGCAGGTCGTGCACGGGCACAGGCTGAACAGCACGATCGCGAAGGCGCCGGGCGGGGCGGAGACCTGCAGGTTCAGGGTCAGGCCGCCGTTCGGGAAGCACATCGTGGTGCACGAAGTCGTGCCCGAGCCGAGGCCATTCACAGTGTAGTCGTTCATCCCGGGCACCCCCGTGGTCTGGGCGGTGGCGAGGGCGGCGCTGAGCAGGACGGAGAGGGTGGCGGGCAGGTTCATGGTCGTTCTCGTAGGTCAGGTGGTCGTGGGCTCTACCTGGGAAGGACCAGTTGCCGGGGATCGCACGTGCCGAGGCCGGAAATCTGCGCCGCCGATGCGAAATCCTACGAACCGGCAACGGATGGACGCCATCGAGTGCCTTGCCATGGGCAGGGAGCCTCGATGGTCGGCCAGCGCGCCACCTTGGCGCCTCGCATGGTTACAGGCGCAGTCCTGCGGCACTAGGACGACCCACGGATGCTCACCTCGCGTCGACAGCACCGCGTCATGCTGGTCTTCATGGCCGGCTGCGCCATCGCCGTTTCGACGTTCTTTTGGCTGGGCAATGGCAATTCGCCGCAAGTGCTACCGCCTGTCCCGGAGGCAACAGCGCCGGTGCCGGCGGATGCATCGTTGACGGCAGAGGCGCCGTCGCCTGCGTCCGATGCCGGTGTGGCGATGCCCAGCGACGCGCGGGTCGAACGGACGCTCGATCCCACGGCGGCGCTCACGCTGCGGGTCGTCGACAGCGATGGGCGTCCGGTCGAGCCGGTCGAAGTCGCCTTCAACCTTGAGTCCGGTGCATTCCCATCCATGTTCGTCAAACCCGAGACCGACGAGATCCGGCGTTACGCCGGGGTCGACCAGGTCACGCGCGTGTTCGATTGGCCAGGGAGCACCGTGCTCCCTTCGGTTCGTGGTCCTGTGGTCGTGCCCGTGCAGCACGACAAGCGGTTGGCGATCGGGGTGCGCCGTCCCGAGTTCGTGCCCGTGGTGCGGACGTTCCTCGCCGGGCACGTGCCGACGGAGTTGACCATCGAATTGGCGCGCAGAGGTGCCATGCGCGGTGTGGTGCGCGGTGGCGGCGGTGACGCCTACTCCCGTTCCGTGTCGACGAGCGGCGGCCGGCCTGGGGCTTCGTAGTAGAGTCGGACCGTCGACACGATCTCGATGTGCCGGGCGCCCGGCATCACCGGGTCGCCGGTGTCGAGGTCGGCGAACAACCCGCGGTAGTAGATCAGCAGCGGCCGGCTCGCCGGAACGCGCGGCAGGTCGCGCGAATACCACTGCTCCGCGCTGTCCTCGGCGCGCGTCAGGTTGTGGTACAGCTGCTGCGGGAACAACACGCGTGTGTTCTCGTGGACGTTCACCGGCAGTGGTGGCGACGCGAATACCACCAACATCCGCTTCGCCTTCGCCTGGGCAGCGGCGAGTGCCTTCGCTTCGGCTTCGATTTGCCGGGCCTCGAGGTCGTCACTCCAGTAGTCGACAGCGAGTAGATCGGCGCCCACACCGGCCGTCGCCGCTTCGATCGCCGTCAACGCTGCGGCTTCGTCCGCGACCTGCACGTGCAGATTGTACTGCACCCTGGTCCCGCTCCGTTTCTCCTCCAGAACGTCCTTGCTCGACTGCTTCGCGACGCCCCACGAATAGACGGGCACCGCGGCGATGAAGTCCACGTCGATGTCGGCGGCCTTCACACCAACCGTCTGCAGCTTGTCTTTGGCGGCGCCGACGACGCCGCGGGCGGCGAGGCTCGCGGCACTCGCATCGACACCAAGGGCGCTGATGGCGAACACGAGGCGCAATCGCGTCGGCACGACGCGCACCGAGGCCACGGCTTCGATGGTGATCAGGCGCTCGGCGACCGCGGGCTCGGGCGGCGGCAGGCGCAGCACGAGCGGTGGCTCCTGGGCGGCACCGCGCAGGCCGGGCGCCTGGGCAGGAATCAACTGGGGAAGCAGAACCAGCAGAACGGGAAGCGATGACCGAAGCAGGCGAGAAGGCAGCATCGTGGATCTCTTGGATTGCGTGGTGTTTCGTGCCGGTGGCGCACGGACGAGAGTTCCGCGAACGTCGCCGCCCTTACACGCTGCTCGCGAAAATTGACGAAGTGGGTGGCGATTCGCGCGCGCCATGGGCTGGCGGGTAGGCTGCGACTTCGTCCTTCGCCCGAGGGGCGGTACGAACTCATGGCCAGGATGCACCCGTTCGTCGTGGCGTTGCTCGCCTTCGCTGCGGCGCCGATGACGCAATCGCCCGTGACGGAGGTCGTCGCGAAGTTCGCGCCGTTCGATCTCGATGGCGATGGCCGCGCCGAAGTGCGCACGCTCGAACGGGTCGTCGAGGTGGGGGATGCGAAGTCGCCGCTGGTGGTCGTGCTGGTCGAGGGACGGCTGTGGCGCACAGCGTCCCGCAGCCCAGAGTGCATGTTGGACTTCTTTGTGCGGCGCTACGCCGAGGACGTCGCTGCCGAAGGCCACCGCGTGCTGCTGCTCATCACCGACGTGCACAAGGGCCCGCCGCACCAGGACGGCCGCACGGTGCTCGCGCTGCGCCGGCTGTTGCAACGACTGCATGCGACGTCGCCGATGGTTGCCGCCGTGCTGGTCGGCCACTTCCCCGATGCATTGCTGGTGCGCACCTGCAACTGGCGGCGCCACGAGAAGCTGTCGCTGCCCGGCCAGGACGGCAAGCCGGTCGCGATCGATGCCAAGACCACGAACGTGCGCGCAGTGCCCGAGATCGTCGCGCACCGCTGCGACCTCGTGCTCGCCGACCTCGACGGCGATTGGGAACGGTGCTACGTGCCCGGTCCGACGACGCTGCGTTCGGCCTGGGCGACGTTCGGCGACACGGTGCCCGAACGCGGTGGCGTCTGCACGGCGCTGCAAGTCGGTGAGATCCCGGTGACCGATGTGTTCCACGTGCGCGATGGCGCGGCGATCGCCGACAGCGAACGGTTCACGCTGCACCTCGATGCGAACGACCGCGACCACGAGTGCAGCGCGGCCGACCGAACGCGCGGCAATCCGCTCGCACTGCCCGAGATCGCGGTGTCGCGCATCGACGCCCGCGGTGTCGCCTGGGTGCCCGACCCGGCTGCGTTCGGCGCGCCGCCTGTCGAGCGCGATGTCCAGGCTTCGCTGCGGCTGACGGAGGTGCCCTCGGTGCTGCGCCCGGTCGATGGCCAGCCGGCGAAACCGGTCGCGTGGCAGTTCGATGCCCGCACCGAACTGCGCCTGCTGCTCGCGTACTTCGAACGCAACCACGCCTTCCGCACCGAGCAGGCCGTGGCGGAGCGCCATCGCCCGGCGTCGATCGCGCACGAACTCGGCAGCGGCATGGCGTCGCTGCGTGCCGCCGATGCGGCGTGGACCAATTTCGCCGAAGCGGGCTACGACGTGCAGCACGGTGCGACCCTGCTCGAACTCGCGCAGTGGCTGCAGCGGCCCGCGGTGTTGCGCACCTTGCGCGTGCACAGCGATCCGTGGGGTGGTGCGTTCGCGGCGAGCGATCCCGCCGCGCTGCAGGAACTGCTTGGCGTGCCGTGGCACTGGGTCAAGGATGGTGACACGTTGGCGCCGAGTTGGCGCGACCATCGCTCGGGCCGCGCCGACTTCGTGTTCTATCGCGCCCTGCACGGCAAGCAGCTGGCGGCGGGCGGGCCGTTCCTGCTGGTGCACACGGGCTGCGAGGCGCTGTCGCCGCCCGGCGCCGCCGCGCACGCGTACGACCACCCCGAGTACGGCCAGCGCGCGCATGCCGAGTCGATGCTGTTCTTCACCGGGTGCCTGGCGATCGCCGGTCGCGCCAAGGTGTTCTACGACGAGCCGCGCGAGTTCGCGGCCGTGCTGGGCGCCGGGCAGACCTTCGGCCAGGCGTGGCAACGGTACTTCGCCGTCGAACGCGAGGCGAAGGACTGGAACGACGTCGGCGGCGACATCGGCCGCAAGCGTTCGTACTTCTGGTCGGTGGTGGGCGACGCGACGTTGCGCCTGCGGCGGCCCTGAGGGGTTGTCTCGCGTTGCCCGAATCGCGACAGTGGCGACGTGAACTCGCGCATCGCCTTGGCCGTTCTGTTGGTCCCGCTCCACGTCGTTGCCCAGGGGGTCGGGCCGGGCGACGCCACCGCGAAGCCGACCAAGCAGCGCACCTTCCAGATCCAAGGCCGCGTGCTCGCCGTCGATGGCCAGCCGGTGGCCGGTGTGCACCTGCACGTCGGTGATCCCGAGACCACGACGACGGCCGAAGTGCTCGCGAAGGAAACCCCGGTGACTGCGGCCGATGGCACGTTCCAGGTGCCGTGGACCAACGTGGAAGGGGCCGAGTGGCAGACGCAGTCGCTGATGTTCGCGCACAAGGCGCATGCGGGGCAGCTGCTGTGGCTGTCGCGCTTGCCGCAGCCGAAGGCCGGTTCGTCGGCACCGATCCAGGTCGGCGACGTGATGCTGACGCGCGGCCAGCGCCTGTTCGGCCGCGTGCGCGATGCCGAAGGCAAGCCTGTCGCGGGTGCGCTGGTCACGGCGACCGACCTGCTCGGCACGCTGTTCGGTGACGGCGACCAGGGTGCGCTGCGGTGTTCGGCGCGGTCCAGTGCCGGCGGCATCGTCGACTTGCCAGGGGCGCTGCCGTCCGGTTCGGCGATCACGGTGCGCGCCGATGGCTTCTACGAGATCCGGCGTGAGCCGATCGCCGCCGGCGCCCCGCTGGAGTTCGCGCTGCAGCCGAGCGGGTTCCTCGAAGGCGTTGTCGAAGCGGATGGCAAGCCGCTGGCGGGAGCGAAGGTGTTCGTGAACTACGAACTGTCCTTGGAGCACCAGGAAGTCGCGACCGACGAACGCGGCAAGTTCCGCTGCAGCTTGCGCCATCGCGGCCGCTGGCGGATCTCGGCGCACAAAACCGAAGGCGACGTGACGCGTTTCGGCCGCAGCAAGCTCGGCGAAGGTCCCGTCACGGCGCTCGTGGTGACGACCAAGCTGCCGGCGGCCGAAGAGAAGCCGAAGCCGTTGTCGGTGCGCGCGGTGACCAAGGGCACGGGGGCGGCAGTGCGCACGTTCCTGGCCACCGTGGCGTGGGGCGAGGAAGCGGGCAACCCGTGGTTCCTGCAGCAACTTCGCCAGCAGGTGCGTGCGGCGAAGCCGAGCCCCGATGGCACCGTCGAGTTGCCGGGGCCCGACAGCGACGGCGTCGCCGGTGCGGTCTACGTGGTGGCGAAGGGCCACGCGCCGCTGCTGCAGAAGGACGTGACGCGCAGCGAAGACGGCAAGGCCCTGACGGTCGAGCTCGAGGCGGAAGCGACCGTTGCCGGCATCGTGCGCGATGCGGCGACCGGCGCGCCGATCGCCGGCGCGCTGGTGTCGGTGCAGCCGCAGAACGCGATGTTCGGCTGGAATCCCGGGTTCTGGATCGACGTCGACGACGTCGGTGGCAGCGAGCTGGATGAGCCGGTGAAGACCGCCGCCGACGGCGCGTTCCGCGTCGGCGAACTCGGCGACGGCGAATGGCTGGTGCACGTGGTGGTCGACGGCCGGCCACCGTTGTCGCCGGTGCCGGTGACCTTGAAGGCGCAGGAAGCGCGCACGGGGCTCTTCGTCGACGTCCCCGCCGGCGCCACGCTCAGCGGCAAACTCGTCGGCGAGCCGATCGGGGCTGGCTGGCGCGTGCGCCTGTCGCCAGTCGCCACCGGGCAACAGCAGTACGGGTATGGCAACATGTTGTTCGACGTCGACTTCGGCGGCCAGGTGTCCACCAACGCCGATGGCGGGGCGAAGGCGCTGGCGGCCGACGGCAGCTTCCGCTTCGACGGGTTGGGTCTTGGCCACTACACGCTGATGCTGCAGGTGCCGACGGCGCCGCGCACCGGCGGGGCGTTGTTCCTGCCGATCGAGTCGTTCCGCGTGCGCGCCAAGGGCCTCGACCGCGAGTTCGACATCGCCGGCGACCGGGCGTCCAAGGTCCGCGGCCGCATCACGTTCCCGGCCGCGTCGACCGCACTCGAGAACCTCGTCGTCACCGCCGAGCCGTCGTTCGAGGGGTCGCCGTTCTGGCATCGCGGCTACGACGCGCCGTCCGGCATGCGCGCGTTCGTGGCGGGCGACGGCACCTTCGAGATCGCCGCGACGGACGGCAGCTACCGCCTGTCGGTGTTCGACCTGGCGCTCGGCATCGTGGTGGCGAATTCGAAGACGTTCACGGTGAAGGGCGCCGACGTCACGCAGGATGTCGCGGTGCCGTTGACCACGGTGACGATCGAGTGGAAGGGGACCGGCGAGAAGATGGCGACGATCGCGCGCGTCGAATTGCGCAGCATGCTCGAGGCCGACAAGGCGATGGGCAACGCGCTCGAGGCCGACGACAGCTACGACATGGGGCGCGGACTGCGGCTGGAGCACGGCGTCACTTCGCTGCAGTTGGCGCTGCCGCCCGGCGACCACTGCCTGATTGCGCGCAACAACGCGGCGCGGTTGCGCATCGAGCAGAACGAACCGATGCCGTCGTTGGGCAAGCTGGAGTTCGCCCTGCCGGGCGACGGCAAGAAGACGCTGGTCATCGAAGTCATCCCGCCGCCGGAGATCGGCGAGGAGTCCGAGTCCGACCCGAAGGAAGGTGAACCGAAGCCGGAGCCGGCGGGCGGCCACGGCGGCCGCTGATTCGCGGTCAGCGGCGCTGCTTCGCCGCGATCCGCGCCTTGCGCATCGCCCACGCGCAGATCGGGCACGCCGCGGGCACGTGCCGCAGGGCAGGGCAGAACGTGCGGCCGAACCAGATGATCTGCAGGTGCAGCTTGTTCCACTGCTCGCGCGGGAACGTTCGCATCAGGTCGCGTTCGGTCTGCGCGACGTTGCGGCCGGTGGACAGGCCCCAGCGCGCCGCACAGCGATGGATGTGCGTGTCGACGGGGAACGTCGCCACGCCGAACGCCTGCGCCAGCACCACGCTCGCGGTCTTGTGGCCGACGCCGGGCAGGCGCTCGAGCGCGTCCGCTTCGTGCGGCACTTCGCCGCCGTGTTCGTCGAGCAGGATGCGCGACAACCCGGCGATCGCCTTCGCCTTCTGTGGCGACAACCCACACGGCCGGATCAGCTCGCGGATCACCGGGACCGGCAACGTCGCCATCGCCTGCGGGGTGCGCGCCTTCGCGAACAGGCCCGGGGTCACCTGGTTCACCCGCACGTCGGTGCACTGTGCCGACAGCAGCACCGCCACCAGCAGCGTGAACGGATCGTCGTGCTGCAGCGGGATCGCCGGCGCCGGGAAGTGCGCATCGAGGACCTGCGCGATCCGCACCGCCTTGTCCGCACGCTTCATCGCCGTGCTGTAGCCGCCCCGCGCGCGAAAGCCAAGGAACGGCAGCCACGCGCTGCAGCGCGGGCAACGGCCGTGGTAGCCTGTTCGCCCTTCGATGAGCAATCCGGCGTTTGCACAGTGGTTCGAGGGCGTCTGGTCCGATCGCGAGGACCGCGCCTACCGTTCGTTGTTCGGCGATCTCGGCCAGGGCGTGTTCGCCGCCGGCCCGAAGGTGTTCGAGCGCTACGGCAAGCAACCGCATCCGGGCTGGCTCAACCACGGCGTGTTCGCGTGCCCGCCGAACGCCCAGCGCGCGTCGTGGCTCTACGTGACCTCCGGTCTCAGCAACCCGTGGAACCTCGACACGCCCGGCCGCGACCCGTCCGGGTTCTCGGGCCTTGGCTTCGAGCTCGTGGTCGAGTCGAAGGCGCCTGCGAACTGGGCGGTGCCGTTGCTGCACAACCTGATGGCCTACGAGTTGCTCGTCGCGGTCGGCACCTACGAGGACGCCGACCTGTTCGAGTACGGCAACCGGGTCCCGCTCGGTGGCTCGATCTCGCCGGAGTTCGACAGCGCGATCCGCTGGCTGCTGGTCGAACCGCCGAAGCACTACGCGGCGTCGATCGATCTCGCTTCGGGCCGCGTCGATCTGTTCCACCTGGTCGGCGCCACCGATGCCGAAGTCGAACTGGCGCGCCAGAACGACCAGGAAGTGCTCGTCGAGTTGCTGCAGAAGGGCGGGGCGTGGCCGTGCACCGATGCGGCGCGGGCGAGCCTGCGATGAACGATCGGCCGCGCGACTTCGCAGCGCCGCCGATGTCGCCGTGCATCAAGGTGTGTGCCATGGACGCCGCCGACCGCTACTGCACGGGTTGCTGGCGCACGCGCAACGAGATCGCGGCGTGGTTCGCAATGAACGACGCCGACAAGCGCGCCGTTCTCGCCGCGCTGCCGGCCCGACGTGCGTCGGAGCCGGCGTGTGGCCCGCACGGCTCGCAGCCTGGGGGCGGTTGACGAAACGTAGATCTGCGGTAGATCTCCCATCGCACGGGTGATTCGCCGCCACGCCGCACGGTGCCAACACCACCGCCTGGTGTGACGCAACGCCCCCTCGAGCCCGTGCAGCCTGACCCCAGGAGAGACCGTGAAGTCGTCCTTGCCCCTGCGCGCCGCGTGCGTGCTGTTCGTTGCGTTGCCGGTGTTCGCCCAATGGCAGGCAGTGCCAACCCTCGGCACACCACCGCCCCGCGGTGGCTTTGGCCTCGCGCCGTGGCCCGGCGGCGGCTTGTTGTTGTTTGGTGGTGACACCGCCAATCCCGCGGCAACGGAGTTGTTGTTCGATGGCGTGCAGTGGACGCCGCTCACGACGCCGGTGCCGCGCCGCGAGAGTCCGATGCTCGCGCGCAACGATGCCGATGGCTCGCTGCTCGTCTACGGCGGCACCACCACGACGGGCACGTTGCTGTCGGACACGTGGCGCTATGCGAACGGCGCCTGGACGCAGGTCGCGACGCCGACCGCGCCGATGCAGAAGCCGATCGCGATGGCGTTCGATCCCGCTTCGGCCAGCGTGCTGCTGGTGACGCAACCGTTGCCGCCGGCCGCGACCTTCGCCACCTGGCGGTTCGCGGCGGGCAACTGGACCCCGGTGAACACGTTCTCGGTCCTGGCTGGCGCGCCGGTCGCGATGTTCTCCGACACGGTGCGCGGCGAGGCGGCCCTCGTCGTCGGTGCGGTGGCTGGCCTCAGTGTGCAACGGCTCGTCGGCACGACGTGGACGGCGGTTGCCCAGCAGCCGGGGTCGCCGACGGCGACGTGGGGTGCCTTCGATCCCGAACGCGGCCGTGGCGTGGTCGTGCGCACGCGACTGACGGGGTGGGAGCCGTACGAGTACGACGGACTTTCGCTCACCGCGCATCCGGCCGTCAGCCTGCCATACGTGGCGCCGGGCTTTGGCGCTTTGGCCTACCACGCCGAACGCCGGGAAGTGGTCTTGGTCGGCGCGACCTTCACCGCGCTCGCGACGTGGCGGTGGCGGGCGGAACCGCAACCACTGGCGACTGCGTTCGCGGCACCTTGCAGCAGTCCGGCCTACACGCTTGGCCTTGCCGCCGGCGATTCGCCGGAGCCAGGCAGCAGCCATCGTCTGCGCGTCGGCGGCAGCAGTGCCGCGGGCCTGCAGCTGTCGGTGCTCGGCCTGTCGCACACCCAGAACGGCGGCTTGCCGCTGCCGCAGACGATCCCGTTCGGTGCGCTCGGCTGTTCGCTGCGCGTCGAAGCGCTCGCGGTCACGTTCCTCGGCGTCGGGTTGCCGGCGCAACAGCTGGTCGCGGTGCCGGCGTCGCCGACGTTGCTCGGCGCGCGCTACGACGCGCAGTTCGTGCAGTGGGACGCGAATGGCATCAGCGATGCATCGAACGGCCTCGAAGTGCAGATCGGGTTGCCGCTGCCGGTGCGCACGCTCGCCGAGTCGTTCGCATCCGACCTGCAGCGTGATCCCGTGGCCTCGGGTGACGTGTGGGCGAATGGCGAAGCTGTCCCGGTGGCGATCGGCAACGACGGCCGGCACGGCTCGTTCGATCCGGCGCAGGGAACGCTGACGGGGCCCGGCGTCTACACGTGGTCGACCGACAACCAGATGATCCCGGCGAGCGCGACAATCTCGGGCCAGCCCGCGTTGGTCACCGACGGCCGCTTCTTCTTCACCGACTTCGTCGTGCCCGCAGGCGTCACGGTGAAGTTCGTCGGCAGCGCGCCGGCGCAGGTGTTCGTTCGCGGTCGTGTCGACGTGCAGGGCATCATCGATGGCGATGCCGCCGACCTGCCGTTCTACGTGCCGGTGTCGGGGCCAGCCGCGGGACAACGGGTGTCCCCCTTCAATGCCCGCAACATCACTACGCAGACGATGGGCCAGGCCGGTGGCGCGGGTGGGCCGGGTGGTGGCCGTGGCGGCGATGGTGGCCGCGAAAGCACGGGCACCGGGCCGATCCTCGTGAACGGCATCTTCGTCACCGATGGGCAGCCGGGGCAGGACGTGCGCGTTGCGGCGGGGCATGCCTACGCGGGTGTCACGGCCGGCACCGGGGGTCGCGGCTCGCCGATGCACCCGGCCGCGGGCACGGTTGTCTCGGCGGGGCCTCCCTTCATCACCGGTATCGCGGGGTTGGCTTTCTACGACGAGTTCTCGCCCGGTGGTGGTGGCGGCGGCTTCCTGTTGCCTGGCAGCACGGCAACGGCGCCGACGATTGCGGGCGGAGTCACCCAGCCCAACGCAAGTCCGATCGCCCAGGGTGGCGCCGCGTTCCCGCTGTTGCCGTTCCCGAGCAACCCGCCGAACGGGTACTCGTCGCTGGTGCACTACCTTGGCGGCGGTGCGGGTGGCGGTGGCGGCGGTTGCCATCCCTTTGGCATCCTGGTGCTCCTTGTCGACGACTTCATGGCGGGGCATGCCGGCAGTGGTGGTGGCGGCGCCATGGCAGTGCGCGCCGGCGGTCCGGTCGCGATTGCGGGGGAGATGCGTGCACGCGGTGGGGCTGGGGTGCTGATCAACGGCGACACGCCGGCGATAGCGAGCCCCGATGTCGAGCTCGGCGTTTCGTCTCCGGGCGGCGGCGGCTCCGGTGGTTCGGTTGTCGTGCAGTCGGCGCAAACGATCGTCGTGAGCGGCAGCATCGATACGTCCGGTGGTCCGGGCAGCCAGACCGGCTCGATTTCGACGGCGCTCGCGCCGACGCAGATCAACGTGCAGGCCCAAGCTGGCGCCGGCTCGCACGGCTTCTACCGGCTCGAAGCGGGCGTCGGCGTTGCCTTCTCCGGCGCGGGTGTGCCGGCGCTCGCAGCTGCCAACATCGGTCCGCTGGCCGACCAGGACGACCGCACCGGTTCGCGGTCGAGCTGGTACTTGCCACCGACTGCGGCGCTGCCAATGTGGCTGCGCTACGAGATCGTCGCGCAGGTTGGCGCCCAGACCGTGCTGTTCAGTGACGACCCGTCGGTTTCGACGCTGGCCGCGAACGACCCCAACGGTGCGGTGTTCGTCCGCTTCCAGGGCGCGCGGCTCGATCCGCTGACCGGCAACGTGAACCCCGCCACGATCGGTCCGTGGCGCGACACGCTGCAGCCCGGCGCCGGCTCGCTCAACAGCGACCGCGGCTCCGTGCTTCGCTTCGACCTCGTGCAGAACAAGGCCCTCGGTGCCGTGCGCGTGCTCGAAGTGCGCATGCTCTGGCGCTGAGTCGCACTCAGGTCGCCGCCGCGCCCATGCGCTGCAGGCCGGCGAGGGCCTGCTCCAACACCGCTCGTTGCCAGCGGTGGCACGGATTCATGCGATTGCCGACGTTCGTGCTCTGGAACCGCAGCGCCCGGAACTGCACGATGCGCGGCCTCGATGCCCGAGCCGAACCCGATACCTCCCCGACCGCTGCGCATCCGCCCGCTCGCGGAGCGCAAGAACCTCGTCAAGAAGGAGGACTTCGCCAAGGTCCTGCCGCCGGTCGAGGGCTTCCTGCGGTGGTTCGAAGCGCTGCCTGACATCTACGGCAGCAAGGCGTTGAAGACCGTCGTCGATCGCGTCGTGACCGCGCGCCAGCAGGGCCGCGAAGTCGGGGTGTCGCTCGGCGCCCACGTGCTCAAGGTCGGCCTGTCGCCGCTGCTCATCGACTTGATGCGGCGCGGCTTCATCACGCACGTCGCCACCAACGGCGCCTCGGCGATCCACGATTGGGAGACCGCCTACCAGGGCGCCACCAGCGAGGACGTCGCGCAGAACCTGCCCGATGGCTCGTTCGGTTTCTGGGGCGAGACCTTCACCGGCCTGAACGGCGCCACCAGGCGCGCGGGCGAACGCGGTGAGGGCCTCGGCCTCGCGATCGGCCGCACGATCCTGGAAGGCGACCTGCCGTACCGCCACCTGTCGGTGTTCGCCGAAGCGGCGCGCCTGCAGATCCCGGCGACGGTGCACGTCGCGTTCGGCTGCGACATCACGCACATGGATCCGAACCTCGACGGCGCTGCACTCGGCGCAGCGACCATGCGCGACTTCTGGATCTTCGCCGACAGCGTCGGCCGCCTCGAACACGGCGTGTGGCTCAACATCGGCTCGGCCGTGATCATGCCCGAGGTGTTCCTCAAGGCCGTGTCGATCGCCCGCAACCGCGGCCAGCTCGGCACTGACTTCCTGACCGCGAACTTCGACATGCTGCAGCAGTACCGCGCCTTCACCAACGTCGTGCAGCGCCCACCGAAGGAAGGCAAGTCGATCCTGGCGATGCACGAGATCGTGCTGCCGCTGCTGCACCAGGCGATCCTGTGCACCGCGGCCGCGCGCGGTTACCTCACGGAGCCCCGCTGATGACCGCCGCCACGAACCGCCGTCTCGCCGAGATCCTCGCGGCCCTGCCGACCACGCGCGTGCTCGTCGTCGGTGACCTGATCCTCGATCGCTACGCCGACGGCAAGGCGAACCGGGTGTCGCCCGAGGCGCCCGTGCTGGTGTTCGAAGCCGGCGAGGAACGCTACCTGCTCGGTGGCGCCTGCAACGTCGCGGCGAACCTGCGCGAACTCGGTGCTTCCGCCTCGGTGCTCGGCGTGATCGGCGATGACGAAGGTGGCCGCAAGTTGACGCAGCTGCTGCACGACGCCGACATCGACACGCAAGCGCTCGTGACCGACCGCACGCGGCCGACGACGCGCAAGACGCGCTACGTCGCGAAGACCATGCAGGTGCTGCGGGTCGACGAGGAGAGTCGCGCTCCGGTCGGCGGCGAGGCCGAGAAGGCGATGCTGCAGATCCTCGAGCAGCGGCCGTTCCCATGGAAGAGCGTGTTGCTCAGCGACTACGGCAAGGGCGTGTTGACGCCGCGCGTGATCCAGGCGGCGATCGAGGCCGCGCGTTCACAGGGCGGCGTCACCGTCGTCGATCCGAAGGGCAAGGACTACTCGATCTACAAGGGCGTCGACCTGCTGACGCCCAACCGCGAAGAGGCCGAAGCTGCGACCGGCGTGACGATCCGCGACACCGACGACATGCACAAGGCGGCGCGTCGGCTGCGCGAGATCACCGGCATCCAGACCGCGGTGATCACGCTCGGCAAGGACGGTGTCTTCTTCGAGACGCCGGACGGCAGCCATCGCATCATCCCGACCGAAGCGCGCGCGGTGTTCGATGTCACGGGCGCCGGCGACACGGTGGTGGCGGTGCTGACGTTCTGCCGCGCCTGCGGCGTGCCGCTCGAAGAGAGCCTGCGCATCGCCAATCACGCTGCCGGCATCACCGTCGGCAAGGTCGGCACGTGGGCGCCGAGCCGCCGCGAGATCCTCGCGCGCCTCGGCGACACGGCGCCCGGTGCGGAAGGCAAGATCCTGACGCTCGAACAGGCGGCCGAAATCGCGAGTCGGCTGCGCGCCGAAGGCCGCCGCCTCGTCTTCACCAACGGTTGCTTCGACATCCTGCACGCCGGCCATTGCGACTACCTGCAGAAGGCGCGTGCGTATGGCGACGCGCTGATGGTGGGCGTCAACACCGACGCGTCGGTGCAGCGGCAGCAGAAGGGGCCGGGGCGCCCGTTCAACACGCTGCCGGATCGCGCCAGCGTGCTCGCGGCGTTGCAGGCGGTCGACTACGTGGTCGCGTTCGACGACGACACGCCGAAGGCCCTGATCGAAGCGGTCACGCCGCACGTGCTCGCCAAGGGCGAGGACTGGCGCGACAAGGGCGTTGTCGGTCGCGAGTGGGTCGAGCAACACGGCGGCCAGGTCGTGCTGGTGCCGTTGGTCGCCGGCCGTTCGACCACCAACGTCGTGCAGAAGATCCTGCAGACGGGCAAGTGAACGCATGCAGGTGAACGTTTGACTGGTCCACGCGGCGAACTGGCGATCCTGCCGGTCGGCACGCAGGTGGTGACCACCGGCGATCTGCACGGCGAAGCGGGCGGCGTGCGGGTGCCGCGCGGTGCGGTGGGAACGGTGGTCTACGCGCCGACTGACAACCACCACGCCTATCGCGTGCAACTGGTCGACGGTGCCGAAGTGTCGTGCAAGCGCCACCAACTGGCGACGCTGGCGCGCACGCAGGACGCTGGCCTGGTACCGCAACTCGGTGGCCGCGCCCTGTTCGACCGCGTGCTGCTGCGCGTCGTGATCGGCTCGCGTGCCTACGGCCTGCACCAGGACGCCAGCGACACCGACCGGCGCGGCGTGTTCCTGCCGCCGGCAGAACTGCACTGGTCGCTGTTCGGCGTGCCGGAGCAGATCGACGACGAAGCGGCCCAGGAGACGTATTGGGAGCTGCAGAAGTTCTGCGGGCTCGGCCTGAAGGCGAACCCGAACGTGCTGGAGTGCCTGTGGTCGCCGCTGGTGGAAGTGGCGACACCGCTCGGCCGCGAACTGCTGGCGCTGCGTCCTGCGTTCCTGTCGCAGCTCGTGTTCCAGACCTATTCCGGCTACGTCGCGTCGCAGTTCAAGAAGATCGCCACCGACGTGCGCCAGCATGGCGCGCCGAAGTGGAAGCACGTGATGCACCTGTTGCGGTTGCTTGCCGCCGGCGTCGAGGTGCTCACGACCGGTGAAGTCCCGGTCGATGTCGGGCCGCTGCGCGATCGGTTGCTGGCGGTGCGGCGCGGCGAGGTCGCGTGGAGCGAGGTCGAAGCGTGGCGGCAGGATCTGCACACGCGCTTCACCGCCGCCGCGGCAACGACGCGCTTGCCGGAGCGTCCCGACTACGAGCGCGTCGATGCGTTCCTGCGCCACGCGCGCCGCCTCGCCCTGCTGCCGGAGTTGCCGTGAACGTCGCCGCCGATCCACGCCTGCTCGCGATCGCCGCGGCGCACCCGCACCCGTTGCTGTTCGCGACGATCAGCGGGGCGCACCTGTACGGCTTCCCATCGCCGGATTCGGACTTCGATCTGCGCGGCGTGCACGTGCTGCCGCTTGCCGAGGTGGTCGGGCTCGTGCGCGGCCGCGAGACGATCGAACGCATGGACCAGACCAGCGGGCTCGACCTGGATCTCGTCACGCACGACGTCGCCAAGTTCGTGCGCATGATGAGCAAGCCGAACGGCTACGTGCTCGAACAACTGCTGTCGCCGCTCGTCGTCGCGACGACGCCGTGGCATGAGGAACTCGCTGCCCTCGGCCGTCGCTGCGTCACGCGGCTGCACGTGCGGCACTACGTCGGGTTTGCGCACACGCAGTGGGGGCTGTGCGAGCAGGAGTCGCCGCCGCGTGTGAAGCCGCTGTGCTACGTGTACCGCGTGCTGCTGACGGGCATCCATCTGCTGCGCACTGGCGAGTTGCAGGCGAACCTGCGCGTGCTCAACGAGTCGGCGCGGTTGGCGCACGTCGATGACTTGATTGGGCGCAAGACCGCCGGTGCCGAACAGGGCGTGCTCGCTGCCAGCGAGATCCAGTTCCACGCGCGCGAGTTCCAGCGTTTGCTCGGCGAACTGCAGCAGGCCCCGGCGACGTCACCGTTGCCCGAACTGCTGCCCACCGCGGTCGCGCGCGACCTGCACGACTTCCTGGTGCGGGTCCGCTTGCGCTGACGAGCGTCCGGTCAGTTGCCGGAGGGCTTACCGGCCGGCAGCAGCCGTTCGATCGCGTGCACGCCGCTGAGGCTGCACGCGGCGTCCGGATCGCCGAGCTTCCAGCGGGCGTCGATCGCGTGTGCGGGCAGATCGGCCGCCGTCGGCGAGTTCTTCAGCACCTGGGCCAGCATGCCGGTCTCGATCGCGGTCGGCTTGTAGGCCGGCAGCGCCTGCAGGCACAGCACCAGCAGCGCGCGGTTCGCCCATTCCTTGAGGTTCTCCTCGTCGGCCGCCATCGCGCCCTTCAGCAGGTTGGTCATCGCCAGCGGCGACGACGACAGGTCGGTTTCCTTGGGCTTGGGCTTCGCGGTCGGGTCCATGAACACGAACTTGTGGTCGAGCGCCTTCGTCATCGCCGCGCGCAACGGACCCTTGGGCGTGATGTCGGTGGCCTTCCAGTAGACCGCCAGCGCCGCACCGCTTTGCGTACAGATCTGGCCGATGCGTTCCTCTTCGCTCGTCCACTTGCCGAGCGCTGGCAGTTTCGCGAGCGCCTTCGCCGCCCCGGCCTTGTCGCCGATGAAGAACAGGGCGTCGGCGACTTCGAGCTGCATGCGCGGCGAGTCCTCGACCGCGAGCAGCGCGGTGACCGCCAAAGCGACCTTCGCGGCGTCCTTCTTGAGTGCGTGCGCCCGCAGCAACAGGATCGGGCGAACGTGGGCCCCGAGGTCTTTGGGGGCTTCGGTTTCGAGCGCGGCGATCGCCTCGGCCGGCTTGCCACTGCGCAGCAACATCGACGCGCGCATCGCCCACGCCGTCGTTATCGCCGCGCGACCTTCCTCGTCCTTCATGACGATGTCGAGTTCGCGCAGAGCACCAGCAACGTCGCCGAGCAGGTCGAGCGTCTGCATCATTCCCGCGTGCGCGTGCCACGTCTCCGGTTGCAGGCCGAACGCCTTCTCGAGCGACTTCTTCGCGGTCTCGAGTCCGGCGAGTCGTTCGGCGCTCGGCAGGTGGTTGGCCACGCGCGCCATCTGCGCGAGGCCTTTGTGGTCCCACAGGAAGCGTGACTCGGCGAAGTGCTTGATACCCGCTTCGCTGATCGCGAGCGCCGCGTCCGCATGGTCGTGGAGCAGCGGACTGCTCGCCTGCACGTAGTGGTCGATGGTCCAGTCGCTGGCTTCCGTCGCCATGCGGACCAACTGCGCCAGCTTCGTTTCCGCATCGGCCAACGCCTGCTTCTGTTCGGCATCGGGTTTGTCGACCGCTCGCAGTTCGGCGAACGTCTTGACGAGGCCATGCGCGAGATGCGCGAGATTCTGCGGCGACAGCGCCTGCGCCGAAGCCAAGGACGCAAGGAGCATGGACAGCGCGAGCACGCGCAGGGGCTTCCCGATGGGCATCGCGGCATGCTACCGAACCCCCGGGGTATCTCGCCAGCCAGCGTGACGCGGCCGTGCCGCGCGGCTATCGAAGCTGCCATGCGACGCGTGCTGCCGTTCCTGCTCCTCGCCCACATTGCGCTCGCGCAGTCGCCGTTCCGCGCCCAGCCGCACTTCGACGATCCGAAGTTCGCCGCCGACGCGCAAGCCGCGCTCGACAAGGTCTGGCAGCTTGCGACGCGCATGTTTGGCCCCCCGGACGGCACCGTCAGCGAACTGGTGGTGCACGCCTACGCCGAACGCAGCGACTACGCGACCGCCAGCGAAACGCTCGGCGGCCCGGACCCGATGACGTTCCCCGGCTTCGCGGACCATCGCACCCGCACCGGCCACTACTACGTCGGCACCAAAGTGCGCGACGACGACGGCCGATTGCGGGCCTACGTGCGCGACGGGATCACGCACGAAGCGATGCACCTCGCGGTCGCGGCGATCCGCGGCCATGCCGAAGCGTTCGCACCGCGGTGGTTTGGCGAAGGGCTCGCGATGTGGGCCGAAGTGCAGGTCGAAGGCGGGGCGCGGCCGGCCGGCACGGGCGATGTGCGCAACGACGCCGAAGCGATGCGCGACCTGTTCGAAGTCGGGCGCGCCGGCACGCTGCATCGCGATGGGCGCGTGCCGAAGGCGACGACGCTGCTCGCCGGCGAATCGGGTGCGCTGTCGCGGCAGGACGAGTACCCGGTGTTTCGCGTGTTGTTCGAGCTGCTGATGGAACAGCACGCAGCGCCGATGCAGGCGATGTTGCGCGACAGCCTCACGTTGCCTTCGTCCCCGGCGCAGGCCCTGCTGTTGCGCGACCTCGTGCAGAAGCACCTTGGCCACGACGCGTGGCGCACGCTCGACGAACGCTTCGCGCAACGCCTCGAGACGATTGCTGCAGCGACGCCGAAGATGGCGTTCCCGCCGCCCGACGACCAGAAGGGCAAGGTCGGCGATCCCGACTACCATCCGGGCAGCCCGGTGGTTGCGTGGGCCGGCACGCACGACCGCGATCGCTTGCAGGTCGACGCGAAGCTGACGATCCGCGACGCCGGACCGCGGCAGGCGGACTTCGTGTTCGGGCAACACGGCAAGGCGTGGCTGCGCGTGTGCTTCGTCGACGGTGGTGGGGTGCTGGTGCTCGGGCGCGAACAGGACGGCGAGGCGCCGGGTGGATGGGTAGTGCTCGGGCGCGGCGGCGACGCCGCGACGGTGGTGGTCGGCAAGGCGGCGAAGGTGCGCCTCGTGGCTGCCGGTGGCGAAGTGCGCGTCGATGTCGATGGCAAACGCATCGTCACGGCGAAGTGCGGCAAGCGCACCGGCCGCGGTCGCTGGGGCATGGGAGCACCGCAAGGCGGGCGCGCTTCGTGGCAGGAAGTGAAGGTCGGCGGTTGAGGGCAGAGCGAACGATGCGCCCCGGGGCGTGTTACCCTTCGCGCCGACCGTCGTACAGCACCACGCCATGAGCCCCCTGCGCACCGTTCTGCTGACCCTGTTGCTGCCGTTCGTCGCCTGCAGTTCGAACCAGGACTCGCCGGCGACCTTGCAGCCACCGCCGGACACCGGCCAGATCGTCACCGACATGGATGGCATGTGGGTGATCGACGGCATCGCGCGCGTCGACAGCGCCGATCCCGTGCCAGGCCCCGACCCGATGGCGCTGACGTTCCTATCCATCCAGGAAGGGCAAGGGATCTCAATCGTCGACGGCCGCGCCTTCGACCTCACGGGGGGCCAACCGCTCTACGCGACGTGGAACCCCACGGTGCCGAACGACCGCTACGAGAACGTCGCCGACGGCCGCTTCTGGAGGTTCGTCATCGAGCACTTCGACTCGCGCGACTGCGTGACCGACCTGTCGATCCAGGCGGCGTTCGGAACGCGCGATGCCGACACCCTCGATGGCTTCGTGGCGGTGCGCTACCTGTCGAGCTGTCCGGCGCCCCTCGTCGTGCGGCCGAATCCGAACGGCATGTTTGCGGTGGTGTTGAAGCGCGTCGTTCCGGCCACGCTCGGCCGTTGATCCGCGTGCGCCGTTGACGGCGCGAGCCTTGGTGCCCATGGTGCTGCCCGCACGCATGGCCAAGCTCTACTTCTCGTATTCGACGATGAACGCCGGCAAGTCGACGCTGCTGCTGCAGGCGGCGCACAACTACCGCGAACAGGGCATGCACACGCTGACGTTCACGTCGGCATTGCACCAGGACCTGCACGACGGCCAGGTCTCGTCGCGCCTCGGCATCAGCGCGCCGGCGATCGCGTTCCAGGTGACGGACGATCTGTTCGCGCAGATCGAAGCGGGCCAGCAGCAACGCAAGGTCGACTGCGTGTTCGTCGACGAGGCGCAGTTCTTGTCGCCCGACCAGGTCTGGCAACTGGCGCGCGTTGCCGACCGGCTCAAGATCCCGGTGCTGTGTTATGGCCTGCGCACCGACTTCCGTGGCGAACTGTTCCCGGGCTCGGCGGTGCTGCTGGCGATCGCCGACAGCCTGCGCGAGGTGCGCACCATCTGCCATTGCGGAAGCAAGGCGACGATGGTGTTGCGGCGCGATCCGAGTGGTGCAGTGACGACTACTGGCGAGCAGATCGCGGTCGAGAAGTCGATGTACGTGTCGTTGTGCCGCCGCCACTGGGAAGACCAGACGGGGCACGCCCGCTGATCACTTGGCGTTGGGTTTCGGCAGCAGGCCGGGTTCGGCCATCAACGCTTCGATCGCGTCCGGCGTCGACGGCACGTCCTTCGACAGCACGACGTTGCCATCCTTGGTGACCAGGATCGTGTCTTCGATGCGGCAGCCCATGCCTTTGTCGCGCAGGTAGGCGCCTGGCTCGACCGTGATCACCATGCCGGCCGCGAGTTCGTCCACTGACGGATCGTGCACCGCGAGCCCGACGTGGTGGCATGGACCGTGGTCGCTGCGGTAGCCGCGGGCGACCAGCATCTGCGCACACTTCGCCCCGATCGTCGACAAGCGCGCGCCAGGCTTCACGTCGGCGATCAGCTCTTGTTGGATCTCGTAGACGTCCTGCACGAGCTTGCGTTGTTCGGGCGAGAACTTGCCTGATGCCGGGAACGTGCGCGTCACGTCGGTGGCGTAGCCGTGCAGCGTCGGTGCGTAGTCCATCACGATGAGGTCGGTGGCGAGCAGCTGCCGATCGCAGGCGTTGTAGTGCAGGATGCAGCCGTTCGGGCCGCCGCCGACGATCGCCGCGTAGGCATCGGGGCCGGCACCGTGCAGCGTGAACGTGAAGCGGGCGACGGCGGCGACGTGGTACTCGTAGTGGCCGGGCTCCGTCGCGCGCATCGCGGCAGCGATGCCGGCGGCGGCGATGCGCGAGCATTGGTGCAGCACCGCGATCTCGGCGGCGCTCTTCACCGGGCGCAGTGCGTGCACGACCGCTTCGAGGCTTTCGACGGGGAGGCCGGTGTACTGCCTGCCGAGCGCATGGAGCAGCATCTTCTCGCGCGAGGCGCGGCCGTCGTAGATGTCCTTCGCGCGCGCGGCGTCCGATTCCTGGGCCTTGCGCGGCGTGCTGCCGGTGCGGGCCGCCGGCAACGTCGCGGTGAACAGCAGCGGCCGTTTGCCGCTTGCGTCGGTGGCGAGCACCGTGTCGAGCGCGTCGTGCAGGCTGCGCACATTGCCGACGGCGCCAAATCCCGTGCGTTTCGCGGCCTCGTCGCCTGGCACCAGGAAGCGGCCATCCCAGGTCGCCGAGAACGGCGAGAACGGCGGCACCAGCAACTCGTCGCGTTCGAGTTCGCCGCGCGCGCCGACCACGAGCAGCAACGCCAGTTCGGGTTCGGCAACGCCGCTGAGCCACAGGAAGTCCTGGTCCTGCACGAACGGGCCCATGTCGGTCGCTTTCGCGGCGCCGCGCAGCAGCACGACGAGGCGACCGTTCGGGTGTTTGGCGCGCAGCGCCCGCGCCGTCGCTTCGCGGCGCTGGCGGAACTCTTCGGGGCCGAATGGCTCGGGGCGCGGTGGGGTGGTCTCGACCGCCGACTGGGCGGTGGCCAGAGTGGCCAAGAACAGGGCGAGTGCTGGTCGCAGCATGCCGCCACCATACGTGCGACCGCAGCGGGCGGGGAGTTGCAGAGTGGGGGAGTTGCAGAGTGGCGGCGGTCGTGGCCGCGCCCCACGCCATGCGCCGTCGCGCGATCGGCGATGGCCGCGACGTCGGGATCGGTCTACGCTGCGACAATGAAGCTGCGCTCCGCCCTCGCGCTCCTGACCTTCGTCGCCGCCGCCGTCGCCCAGGAACCGGCCGCGACCGAACCGTATGGCCACAGTCGCCACGGGGCCGAGTTCGACGAAGGGCCGCGCCGTGCCGCCTACCCGATGCCGGGCCTCAACCCGCGCGTGCACGTGCCGGTCGCCGGTCTCGATGCGGCGACGCAGGCGATGTTCGACCAGGGCATCTGCCAGTTGCACGGCTTCTGGTTCTTCGAAGCCGAACGTTCGTTCCGCGAAGTCGCGCGGCGCGTGCCGGAGTGTGCGATGGCGCATCTGGGCATGGCGCTCGCCAACTTCGAGCAGGAAGAGCGCGCTGCTGCCGCGATCGCCAACGCGGTGCGCAGCAGTGCCGCGGTGCCGAAGTACGAACAACTGTGGATCGATGCGTTCGCGGCGTTCCACGGCATCGACGACGCGGTTCGCACGGAGCTGCGTTCGGGCGATGCCGAGAAGGTGAAGAAGGCGAAGGACGCGCTGGTCGTCGCCAACAAGGACCGCAAGAAGGACGTGAAGGAGAAGGCCTATCGCCAGTTGCTGAAGGACCTCGGCACGCTGGTGCACGACTTCCCGGCCGACACCGAAGCGAAGGCGTTCCTGGTCGTCTACATCTGGCATGCCTACGACTGGGGTTCGGGCATTCCGATCACGTCGCACCTGGCCGTCGATGCGTTGCTGCACGATGTGTTCGCGCAGGTGCCGGACCACCCCGCGCACCACTACCGGATCCATCTGTGGGACAGCGAGAAGTCCGAACGGGCGCTGCCGTCGTGCCCGCAGATCGGCGCGTCGGCGCCGGCGATCGCGCACCAGTGGCACATGGCCGGCCACATCTACGCGAAGGCGCATCGCCATCTCGAAGCGGCGTGGCAGCAGTCGGCGGCGGGCCGCGTCGACCATGCCTACCAGATGCGCGACCGCGTGATGCCGTTCTTGATCCACAACTACGGCCACAACCAGGAGTGGTTGGCGCGCAGCTTGTCGTACATCGGCGAAGCGAACACGGCGTTGGCGGTGGCGAAGGACCTCGCCCAGCTGCCGCGCCATCCGAAGTGGAACCAGCTCGACGACGGTGAACACATCGCGGCCGACGCGCGTGCGCGCCTCGTCTCCGTGTGCGAAGACCATGAGTTGTGGGCGGACGCCGTGGCCTTGTGTCGCGGTGGCCAGATCGACCAGACCGAGTCGATTCGCGGCGAAGTGCAGCGGCTCGGCCTGCTCGGGCGCGCACTGTTCCGGCTCGGGCGCCGCGACGAAGGCGACCGCGTGTTGGTCGAAGTCGCCGCACTGCTCGACAAGGCCCGCGCCGCGCGCGCGGCGGCGATCGACAAGGCCGAAGGCGAGTCGCACGCGAAGAAGGAGGACGACAAGAAGCTGCGCAAGGCCCTCGACGAAGCCGGCCGCGAACCTTCCGACTCGGTGCGGTCGGTGCTCGACCTGCAGCGGGAACTACGCGGCGAACAACTGCTCGCTGCGGGCGACGCGAAGGCCGCCGTCGTCGAGTTCGAAGCGGTGGGCGACCTGCCAAAGACCCTGCTCGCCGATGCGCACCTCGCCGCCGGCGATGCCGACAAGGCGATCGAGCTGCTCGAGAAGGAATGCAAAGACCACCCGCATCGCGTGCCGACCGTGGGCCGGTTGCTGTGTGCCTACGGCGAGTCCAAGAAGCCAGAGCACAAGGAGAAGGCGCGCGAGCTGATGTTGGCCGAGCCGGTGTTGGTTGCGCAGTACTTCGAGCGGAGCGGCCCGGAGAGCCCGTTGCTGCAGCGCGTCGGGATCGGTGTCGATGCGCGCCCCCCGATCGTTGCGAAGCCCTGGTGGCATACGACGCATCCGCTCTACGGCGCCGACTTCGGCGAACGCCCGTCGCTCGCTTCGCTCGGCCCGGCCGGCTGGAGCCCCGTGGCGAGCCCCGGCTTCGACTTGCCGATCGTCGGTGGTGGACGCCAACAACTCCCGATCGCGGGCAACGGCAAGGCGACGTTGGTCGTGTTCTATCTCGGCTTTGGTTGTCTGCATTGCGTGCAGCAACTGCAGGCGCTGTCGCCAAAAGCCAAGGACTTCGCCGCCGCCGGCATCGACGTGGTCGCGATCGGCAACGACGCGCTCGACAAGGCCACGACCAGCCTGCAGGCGCTCGGCGACAACAAGTTCGCGTTCCCGCTGCTCGCCGATCCGGACCTCGCTGCGTTCCGCGCGTGGCATTGCCACGACGACTTCGAAGCACTGCCGCTGCACGGCACCTTCCTCGTTGATGGCCAAGGCCGCGTGCGCTGGCAGGACATCGGCGCCGACCCGTTCACGCAGTTCGAGTGGTTGTTGCCCGAGTGCCGGCGGCTGTTGGCGTTGCCCGACCAGGTCGGCAGCAAATAGCGAGAAGCGCAATCGGCGTCGGAACTGCCGTTGCTGTCGGCACCTCGGCGTGGCATCCTTCCCGCCTCTCCCATCCACTCGCTACCTCGGAGGCCGGTTTGGTCGTCGTGCCGCGCAAGCTTCGCTCGAAGGACAAGATCTTCGCCGATCGCAAGACCCTGGCCCCGATCCTGGCAGGGTTGAAGGCCAGCGGCAAATGCATCGTGCTCACCAACGGCGTGTTCGACCTGATGCACGTCGGTCACACGCGCTGCCTCGAAGACGCCCGCTCGCGGGGCGATCTGCTCGTCGTCGCGATCAACTCGGACAAGTCCACCGAGGCGCTGAAGGGCAAGGGCCAGCCGATCGTGCCCGCCGAGGAACGCATGGAAGTGCTCGCCGGGCTGTCTTTCGTCGACTACGTGACCGTGTTCGATGAACCGACGGCGGCGGGCGTGCTCGAGCTGCTGAAGCCGAACCTCTACGCCAAGGGCAGCGACTACTCGCTGAAGACCTTGCCGGAGAAGGACACGCTGAAGGCGCACGACATCAAGGCAGTGTTCGTCGGCGACAAGAAGTCGCATTCGACGACCAAGTTGATCCAGCAGATCCAGAAGCTGAAGAAGAAGTGAGCCCCGGCGGCCGGAAGTGAGCCCGGCCGAGCGCTGCTGCCGGAGCGTGCGGCCAGGTGGTGGGGTGCGGCGCTGGCGATGGTGCCATCGCACGGTCCCGGTTCCCGTCAAGGTGCGGCGCCGAGGCCGACGATCCGCCGGACGATGTCCCCTGATGCGCCCGGAACCGAAACGCCCACGACCTTCTCGGCCGTGCCGTTGCCGGGTCTGGTGCAGAAGGACAGCGTGCCGTTCCCGTTGTACTTGTGCACGGCGGACAACACGTGGGTGCTCTACCACGGCGCCAAGGCCCCGCTCGACGAAGGCCATCTCGGTCGGCTGCAGGCCGAGGGCACCATCAACCTGTTCATCCGCGACCAGGATCGGCCGCAGTACTTCCAGCGGGTCGAAGGCAGCCTCGATGCGATCCTGCTCGACCGCGCGATGCCGCTCGAACGCCGCGCCGATGTGTTGCACGGCGTCGCGCTGCGCGTCGCCGACGAGCTGCTGAAAGCAGTGCCCGACCGCGCCACCGTGCAGCGGGCGACGCGCGTGATGATGGCGACCAGCGGGCTGCTGCTGCGCGAGACGCAGGGTTTCACCGCGCTTCGTCGCCTGCTGTCCGGCAGCCAGGGGCTCGCCGCCCACAGCCTCACCGTCAGCTTCCTGTCGATGGGGCTCGCCCGCATCTTGCTTTCCGCCGACGCCGGCACGCTGCTGCAGGCGGGGCTCGCGGGCCTGTTGCACGACATCGGCAAGGTCGGCCATGAGGAGCTCGACCACGATCCCGAACACACGACGCGCGGCGCCGTCTACCTGAAGGGACTCGGCTTGCCCGCCGCGGTCGTCGAGGCGGCGCGATCGCACCACGAACGCCACGACGGCTCGGGCTTCCCGTGCGGATTGCGCGGCGATGCGATTCCCGAACTGGCGCGCCTGGTGGGCGTCGTCGACACCTTCGACAAGGTCTACACGACGCAGCGGCCGAAGGTCGGCGTGTTCGACGCGCTGCGCATCCTGGCGCAGGCCTACCGTGGTTGCTTCGACGACCGCACCGCGAAGGGGCTGGTCGCGTTGTTCCGCTGAGTCGTCAGCGCGTGGTGCCGGCGAGCGACGGCCAGCGCAACGTGCCCGGTACTACGAGGGCCTGACGGCATCGTTCTTCGAGCCGGTCGAGCAACGCCGGCAGCCGGTTCGTCTCGCGCAAGCCGGCGACGTGCTTCTGCAGGTCGGCGAGGGGAACACCGAGCGTGCCGCGCACGGCGTCGTCGAGACCCGCCGGCGTGTCGAACGGAATGTCGAGGTCGACCAGCGCCACCGCGGCGAGCGTGCGCAGCGGCGCCCCCAGGTCGGCATCCAACCGCAGGCCCTGATCCCACGCTTCAGCAGTCAGCACGACCTGCCGCCCGGTGTCGAGGTGCAGCAGCTGGCGCAGGCGTGGCGTCGCGGGGCGCAGTGTTTCGGGGGCGCTGGCCATCGACGCAGCGAGGCAATGGGCGACGACTCGCAGATTCTGGTCGTCGAGCAGGTGGCAACGATCGCGCCCGGGCGTGTCGGCGACCAGGATGTGGGCGAGCATCTCGATCGCAACCGGGGCGCTCGCCGCCGGGACGCGGTGCCGGATCAGGCGGTGCAGGACCACTTCCGGTTCGTCGGCGACGGCGCCGAGGGCCTTGCGAACGCCTGCACCGCGCCGGGCCAGCCATGCGCAGGCGACATCGACGACATCGGTGTCGTTGGCGGTGAGCCAGCCGAGCACGGATTGGATGGTGTCGTCGCGGCACGGGCCGGCCAGTTCGACGAGGCCAAGCATGCGGTCGAGCTGCGAGGCGCGGTTCCACTGCGCCAGGTACAGCACTTCGGTCATCGCTTCGAGTCCGACGCGGGTGCACGGCAGCGCGGGCGCCGCCGGCGTCTCGCCGCGCAGCGTCGCATCGATGGCCAGCAGCCAGTCGCGATCGATTGCCGGCAGCGTGGCGAGGTCGGCCAGGATGCGCGTCGCCGCGCGTTCGCAGGCCGCCCGCGCCAGCTCCGGGCCTTCTTGCTGTTGCAGGCGAAGGGCTGGCAACGCCACGAGGCCGCCGCGCCCGAACGTGGCCACGGCGTCGGCGGCGGCCTCGATGAGGGCCGGCTCGCTGTCCCACAATCGCCCGACCAGGTCGGCGCGTTGGCGGAACGGCAGTGGGCCGCCGTGCTCCTGCATCCACGCGATCGCGGCGCGACGTTGCTCCTTGTGCCAGTGGTCGAGCAAGGCCCGCGCCGTGCGTTGTCCCAGCGGCTCGCGCGCGACCCGGAGCCAGGCTTCCGCGGCGTCGCCGATTGCGAAGAGGCCGCGGTCGTTCGCCTGCCAGCGCACCGCTTCGCGCGCGCTGCTGCGATCGAGCAGATTGGCAAGTGCGGCCAGCACGCGTTCGCGATGGTCGGCATGGGCATCGGGATGCACCACGAGCCAGCGGCACGCCGCGACGCAGGTGCTGTCGTAGCTTTCGAGGCAACGCAGCAGCACGCCGGGATTCGGGTCCTGCGCGAGAGCGACGGAATTGCCCAGCACGGCAGCCATCCATTCGGTGGTGCGATTGCGGCGCACGGAACGCAGGTCGACGAGCACCGCTTCGCACTGGTCGGGATTCAGATGCGGCGCCAGCATCGACAGCGTCCACATGCTCTGGCGGCCGAGACTCTGGCCGTCGGTGCGCACCAATTCGCGCAGTTCGGGCAACGCAGGAACGGCGCAGCGGCCGAGGCGGCCGAGCACGAGGATCGCTTGCAGGCGCGCCGCTTCGCTGGCGCGGTCGCGGTGGTCCCAGCGCAGCATGGCACACAACGAAGGCACGGCGGCCGCGCCGAGGTTCTCAAGGCGGACGGCGGCGTCGTCCGCGCGGTCACGGTGTTCTAGATCGGCGAGAGCCGCGGTGAGCACCTGCTGCAGACGAGTGTCGTTCGTCTGCGCCAGCACCGTGACAGGCGCGAAGGCGAAGGCGAGAGCAAACGGCAACACGAACAGGGCGACCGCGGGAACCGGACACGACGCAGGCAAGGCATCGCGACGCATGCAGGACGCTTCCTCAAGGTCTCTTCGACCCGTCGCGGTGGTCGTGGCCCGGGGCGAGGCGCACGTGGGGTCCACCGCGCTGGCAACTAGAGCGCGGTTGCCGCGCGGCTGGAAGCCCCTGGCGTCGATCGTGGTGGCATCACGTTTGCCGTCGGATCAGTCGCCGAGGCGCAGCTCCAAGGCGCCGGTGAGATCTGCGAACCCGAACAGGGCCCCGTTCGCCGCGAGCTGCAGCCCCTGCACGTAGATGGAAACACCACGCAAGGCCGGCGTTGGCGGCAACGACAGGGCGAAGGTGCCAAACCCGCTGCCGCCGGTCTGCGCAAGGCCGAGCACCAGGGGTTGCGCCAGGTAGCTGTGGCAGGCCGGAGTCAGCGGCGTCGTCTGCGTCGCAGTGGCCGCGAGCGGCAGCCAGAGGTTGCCGCCGATGCCGCGGTGCAGTTCGAGTGCGAGAGTCGTGCCGATTTCGGGCCGGGTGGGCACCGCCAATTGCGGCACCGTGCCCGTGGCGCAGCCGCTGCCGAAGGCGGTTGTGGTCGCCGGCAGCGATGTCCGCACCCAGGTCCGCGTCATCTCGAAGTCGTGCCAGACGACCGCGGACCGGACGGTGTCGTAGACGAGGTGCCCGTAGATCGGACGGTCGGGGTCTGGATGGGATCCATACACCCACGGCGCCCCGGCGGCTTGCTGGGTGTGGTGGGTGGTGCCCGTCACCAGCACGCGCACGCCCGACGGTTCGACTTCGAGCCGGGCATCCCCTTGCGGCAGGGAGCCCTGCGGGGACCAGTTCGTCCCGTCCCATGCCCACAAGGCGCCGTACAGCGAGGACGACAGGTAGGACACGGAGGCCAGCACCTGTCCGCTGACCGGATCCCAAGCGAGTGTCGGCCAGGCGAGGCCCCCCGGCGCCGTCGTCGGGTTCGCAGGGCTCCACGCGACGCCATTCCACAACCAGGTGTCATTCATGCTGACCATGCCGCCGCCGCCGAACAGCACGGTCTGGTCGCGCAGCGGATCGTAGGCCATGTCGCCGCCGTACCGTGGCGGCGGGCCGACCGTGGTCGCCAGTTGCCACGCGACGCCGCTCCACAACCACGTGGCGCCCGCGGCGTCGAGCACGACGCACTGGGCCGTCGTGCCGTGGTAGCCCATCTGCCGCGCGATGCCGGGGAACGGCACTCCGGTGTCGACCCATCGATAGCCATCGAACTCCCACGTCCGGTTGCCGTCGACGATGGCGACCGTGCGGCCGCGTTGGCTGTCGTGCGCCAGGAGCGCCGAGGTCGAAGTCTCGTGCAGCACCGCGAACGTGCCGCCGGTACGGATCCAGGTGGTCGGCGTCGTGGGGCCGCCGAGAGGAACCGCGCTGCCACCGAACACGACGAGCGTGTTGCCGTGCATGGCCGCGCCGTGGTCGCTACGGCCGCCGGGCATCGGCGCCTGCGGGTTCCAGTTGAAGCCGTTCCAGGCCCAGATGTCGGCCCGCACGAGACCGGGTGGGTTGCCGAGGTCCTGGCCACCAACCAGCAGGACGTTGCCGTTCACGAGGTCGCGGAGGAGTTGCGCGCCGCGGCGCGGCGGCGGCGTTGCGGCCGGTGTCGTCGGCAGCCACTGCACGCCGTTCCACCGCCACATCGCGCCGGTGTCGGGGACGTAGCCGACCACGAGTCCGGTGGCTGGCTCGGTTGCCAATTGGCGAACGTAGGCCGCCGGCGCGCCCATCGCGTACCAGACGCCGTTGTGCAGTTCGAACGTCTGGCCCTGGTAACCCGACGCGACCAGCACGCCGCGCAGCACATCGAATGCCGCGGCTTCGGGAGCGGGCAAGGGGGTACCCCACCAGCCGATCGGGGCTGTCGACGGGATCGACTGCCACGCGATGCCGTCGAAACCGTAGATGTTCCAACCGTTCAGGACGACCACCTGCAGCCGCGCTTCGTCGAATGCCATCGGTCCCGGGGCCGGCACGAACGACGGCGTCCGCTGCAGCCAGCGGTCCCCGGTCCATTCGTGCATCGTCTGCCGGGTGATGAACTCGAGTTGCTCGCGGCCGAGGCAGATCGTGCGCTCGCGGGCGAAGTCGTACTGCATGCTCACCGAGGTGGGCGGCAGCGGATGCTCCGTCGCTGCGAGGCGCTGCCAGCCCTGGGCCACCAGGGTCGCCGTCGAGAACCCAACAGCGAGAGCGAACGAACCGGCCATGCGTGCGGAGCTTCCCATGCGCCGGATGGTAGCCACATTGGGTCCGCCTGTCAGTTCCCGCGCAATGGGGGAACAGAACCGCAACGATGGGCGCGAGCCGTCGGCGAGCAGGCGATCGCCGGGTTGTGGCACTCAGCCTGTCGCGTCGCTCACTCGACGATCGTGAACTTCAGCGTGTTGGAGGTGCCGAGGTCCGGCAGGATCGGGCAGCCGCTTGGGCGCCATTGCAGCCACTGCGTGTAGATCTCGCCGCCGATCAGGCCAGGCAGGCAGGGAATCGGGATCACGGTCGGCGACGCTCCGGGCAGCACCAGGTCCATCGAGGGGATCAGCGTGCACGGGCCACAGGGCAGCGGGGCTGTGGAGAAGCCGACGATGAGTGCCAGGATCGGGCTCGTCGGCCCCGCCAGGCTGACCGAGAACGTGTCGTTGCCGAGCACGCAGTGCCCGTCGTAGGTCGCATAGTCGTTGAAGCCGAAGGTGCCGCACGCGCCGCCCATGTTGACCGGCAGGCTGGTCGTGGTCGCTTCGAAGCGCCGGCCGCGAATGGTCCCGTTCGCCCACACGACGATCGCCTGATCGTCGGCGCTCGTCGAGCCGCTCTCCTTGGCGCACGTCGCGGGCGACTCCTGCGCCGCCCCCGATGTCTCCGCAAACCACTCGACGCCGCACGATGCGCACGTCGATGGATCCAGGTTCTTCACCAGCACGCGGTAGTTCGTGGACATGCCGTCGACGCGATGACGGCACGCGAGCACGTACTTGTCCTGCGCGAAGTCGAGCGCGGGTTCGATCAGGCGCCCGGGCGTCGTGAATGGGTTGACGATGGCGCCGCTCGTCAGCGTTGCCGGGCACACACCCGTCACCGAGAACGGCATGACGTGCACGATGCTGCTCTCGGACCAGGCGGCGGCGAAGTTGACGCCGTCGGCCGTCGCGACCGACGGATGGGTCACCGAGAAGGTCATCGTCGCGAGCGTGTGGGTCGAGCACAGGCCGAGGCTGTCGACGACGCTGAACCGGACGGCTGGCTGGCCCGCGAGTAGGGCCCCGCTTGGCCAGATCACGCCCCATCTCCCGTTGAAGCCGCAGTGGCGCGTCACCTGGGGCAATCCGACATCGCCACCATTCTGCAGGAGTGTGGTCGTCCCAGGCACCGGTGCCCCCGTGGACGGCACTTGGACGTGACGGCAACGAACAATCGACGAGAGAACGCGGTCTTCGGTCCAGACCACGAGGGCATCCTGGGCCGTGCCGAACAACCCCGTTCTCCGGTCGCCGCCGATATCGATCTCCATGTCCTGCAGCGGATTGCTCGAAGTGTGCGTGAAGGCTCCGATCTCGACCGTCGTAGACAAGGCGCCGGTGCCGGCATCCAGCGAGCGGGCTTTGGCGCGCAAGGTCAGCGTCAAGCCGGACCCCGAGATCTCGGTCCAGCCGACCAGGAACTTGTCGGTGGCGCTGATGTTCGCGATTGCCGGCCGACTGCCGAGGCGCGCGTTCGTGCTGACCACGATGACGGCTCCGATCGGCGAACCAGCGCCGTTCACGACCTGCGCGAAGATGGTGGCCGGTGCGGTGCCGTTGTCGGCCGACCAGGCGACGCAGTAGCGGTCGCTGCTGAAGTCGTAGGCGACACGCGGCAGCTTGTCGGTGGCACCAGCGGCGTTGCCGATGGCGAACGCTGCGCCGAGCGTGGGCGCTGCCTGCGCAGTGAGGGCCGGGACGCACAGAAGCAGCGACAGGGAGGTCAAGGCGTTCATGGGGAGTTGCTTGCGTCGGACCGGTTGTTGCGGGTGTCCGTTCGCGCCCCGAGCAGCGTCCCCCGGCGCCTTTGCGTTCGCAGAATCCCCAATCTGCCTAGGCAGGTGCCGCGATCGCGGCCAGGGGCCCGGCCGCGAGCGTGCCGATCACAAGGTCGAGACGAACGAGGCGACGCCGTTCGATCGCAGCGGCGAAGGAGGGGAGTTGGCGAAGCATCGATCGAAGGGCCGACGGGTCGCAGGACTCCTTGCCGCGGCGCCGGTTCAGTTCCGCACGAACGAGACACCACGAGCTCGCGCCGTGCTGACGCGTAGTTCCTTCGGTGCCCCGGTGGCGTCCCGTCGCACTTCGATCTGCATGCCGGAATCGCTGACCCACGTGTCGCGATCGAGCGGCATGAATGGCGCCACCGGCAACGCCATCCGGCTGGCGTCCAACTGCAGTCGTCCGCCCTTGGCCAACAAGGTGATGTCGCCGTCGATCTCGTCGCCACGCCATGCGCCGACGATCGACTCGACGTCCTCGGGCGCGACTTTGCCCATCGTGATCGCTCCGTAGCGACGCATCCGTTCGCCCTGCACCGTCATCTCGATGCCGCCGTTCGCATCGCGGCGCGCCGTCAGCGGAGTGCGCGCATCCACCGACTGGAACGCGCCATCCTGCTCGGCCACTTCCACTTTCCAACCCAGCGTCGTGAAGACGCTGACGCCGGAACCGCGCGTCGCGTGAATCAGCAGCTCACCACTGTCGTCGCGGTACAGCGCGAACCCTGGCCGTCCAGAATTGGCAGGGCGCGCGGGTTCGCGGCGGTCGAGCACCGCGCTGGCCAATTCGCGAGCGATGCCGAGTGCGTCGGCATCGCCATTGGCGAGCAGCACAACCTGCAGTTGCGAGGCTGGCAGCGCCAGCGCGGTCGCTTGCCAGCCGAAGAAGCCACCCAACAGCAACAGTGCGGGTTCCTCAAGCACGCTCGTCACCAGCAGTCCGCCGGCGTACGGGTTGAACTGCGGCGAGCGACGCTGTTCGGGCTGCAGGGGCGGCGGCGTCACCAACTCACGAACAAGCTCCGGACGCCACTGCGGGCTGGTCAACGCCGCCAGCCAGCGCTGCAGGTCATCCACGGTGCTGCACACACCGCCAGCGCCACACAAGAGCGGCGGCATCGGCATTTCCTTGCCATCATCGTACGACTTCGGCAAGCCCGGAACGTCTGGGTGGTCCACGTCGCGGAATGCCGTGGACGCCATTTGCAAGGGCGCGAACAGCTGTTCGTTGGCATAGGTGCGCAGCGACTTCTTGGTCACCCGCTGCACGACTTCGGCGAGGAGCAGGTAGCCGCTGTTGCAGTAGAGGAAGTCGGCGCCCGGGGCGAAGTTCAACGCGCGTTGACGACCCAGGAGATCGAGCACGCCGCGTGTCGTAAGCGCCCCGGGTTGCCGACTCGCGAGCAGCTCGAGTTCATAGAAGTCGCGCAGGCCACTGCGGTGATGGAGCAAGTGGCGCAGCGAGATGCCGCGGCAGTGTTCGGGCAGTTCGGGTACGAACTTGCGGACCTCGTCGTCGAGCGCGATCTTGCCGGCGAGCGCCAGATCGATGACACAGGCTGCCGTCAGCGACTTGGCTACCGAAGCGACATAGAACGGCGTTTCCGGCCGCAGCGGCGTCTTCGCGGCGACGTCCGCCAGGCCATGGGCCTGGCGATACAGCACCTTGCCGTCCTTCACTACGAGCGCGACAACTCCAGGTCCATCGCTCTTCACCTGCTCTTGCACGATGGCAGCGAGACGAGCCACCACGTCCTGGGCGGCGGCGAAGCTCGCGGATGCACAGAGAACGGGGATCACAAGCAAGCAGCGGAGTTTCATGACTTGTCCTGGTCGGGGGGCGCGCCGAGATAGGCGCAGTAGGCGTGAACGAGTTCGCGCACGAGCTTCTGCCCGCGGGTTGAGGCGCGATTGAGCTTGGGATCGCCGAAGAGCACCGCTTCACGGGCGGCGGCGGACACGAACATGACGCCGAAGGCCGCCGCCGCCTCGGGGTCCGGATGTTGGATCGCCCGCCGTCGCAACATCAGTTCGGCGCACAGCGTGCCGTGCGCGCGCTCGTTGAATGCGCGGATGCGATCCGTGAAGCCGGGATCGCCGGTGCTGCGTGCGCGCAGCACGACTTGCCGCAGCAGGTCGCGGTGCCGGGTGAAAAAATTGACCATCGCGCCGACGTAGGCCTCGATTACTCCAGCGATGTCGCGGCCAGCCAGCCGGGCCGGCGCCATGGCTTTGACGAACGCCGTCTCGAACGCCGTCACCATTGCTTCATCGGCCGCGTGGACCAGTGCCATCTTGTCGCGGTAGCGGGCATAGAGGCCACCGATCGACACCCGCGCGCGCCGCGCAATGGCGGCGACGGGCAAGGCCTCGAAGCCGTGCTTGCCGATCAGTTCGCAGGCTGCGGCCACGATGCGGTCGTCCGTTGCGCGGCTGCGGTCTTGTCTGGCCGTGGTGCGCCATGGTGTCTTCATGACGACCAATAATCCGAACGGCGTTCGGATTATTCCATAACCAACATGCAGTAGGGCAACGTTCCAGGTTGGTGCCGTGTGGGGTGGCACAGCGACGTTGGTTGGTCGGTGACACTCGGTGTGAGCGACTGCCTGTCTCTCCGTCTTGCGGTGCAGCCCTGGGCCGGCCCGCGTGACCTGCGCACGAAGAACAGCGAGCGCGCGGGCTCAGCGCGGCTCGGGCTCGCCGAAGGCGCGCCAGTAGACGTGCGCAGCTTCGACTCGCAGCGCCACCGGATCGCCGTAGCCGAACAAGCACGCGATCGTGCGCACGCCGGCGGCTTTCGCCGCGCGCAGGTCCTGCACGCCGTCGCCGACCATCGTGGCCGTGTGCACCTCGGCGGCGAGAGTGCGCAATGCATGCAGCACCGGGGCCGGATCCGGCTTCTTCTGCAGCAACGTGTCGCCGCCGACGATGGCGCCGAGCAGCGGTGTCAAGCCGAGATGCGCCAGCAGTGGCAGGGTGAACCGTTCGGGCTTGTTGGTGACGACGCCGAGCGGATGGCCGCGTTCGTGCAGGCCGCGCAAGTGCTCGCGCACGCCGGGATACAGCGTCGCCTTGCCTGTGCACTGCCGTTCATGGTGGGCGACATAGGTGGCGAACGCCGCCTCGAGCAGGATCGCTTGCGCCGCGGTCGTCGTCGGCAACACCGGCTGCAGCGCGCGGCGCAGCAGCGTGTGGGCGCCATCGCCGACGAACGAACGCACCTCGTCGAGCGGCGCCTCGGGCAGCCCGTAGACCGCACGCACATGGTTGGTGCTGGCCTGCAGGTCGGGCAGGGTGTGGGCGAGCGTGCCGTCGAGGTCGAACAAGAATGCCGGGAGCGCCACGGCGATCGGTATACTCGCGGGCACTGCATGGCCGCCCGCGTCTTCCTGTTCGTCCCGCTGTTGTTCGCCGCGTGCGGCACCGTTCGTGACTGGCGTGAACTCCGGACCGAGCCGATGACGCTCGGCGAGTGTTTCGACGGCATCGAACACGTCGCCCAACGCGAGTTCGTGTCTGACGGGGCGGTCAGCGACCGGGGCCTCGGCATCTGGCAGTCGCGGTGGCGCCAACGCATGCTCGAACGCAACTTCCCGGGGCGGTTTCGCCTGCGGGTCGAAGTGATGCTCGACGAAGGTACGACGGCGACGGGTTGGCCGATCCGCTACGTGGTCGAGCAGGAGCGGGTCGACGACCTGCGCCGTTCGCTGCAGCCGCGCGAAGAGGACTGGTCGTCGACCGGCCAGGACAAGGAGAAGGAAGCGCTGCTCGGCGAGCGCCTGGTTCGCCGGCTGGCGCCGAAGTCCACCGCGATCCCGGTCACGCGGCGTCCGGGGACGTGAACAGGCGCGCCCAGTCGCGCCATGCCATGGGACGGTCCCGGAGTGAGCCGTGGACCCGGCGCCTGACTCCGTTCCGAACGGGCGATGCGTCGATCCAACGGGGGTGCGCATGAGTCCAGGTCCCGCTCCGAGCACCCACGACGGCACGGCGTCCGCGGCGGCGGGCCTTGCCGTGGCCGAGTTGTCGGTGTTGATCGTCAACTACAACTCGTGGCGCGAGTGCGCGCACGCGGTGGCGACGCTGCGCGAGAACGGTCCGACGCGGCCCGATGGGACGCCGATGCCGTTCGAGTGCATCGTCGTCGACAACCTGTCGCCGTACCGCGATCCCGGCCTGATTGCGCAGGTCGAACACGAACTCGGCCTGCTGGCCCGCCAGCTTGGCGATCCGCTCGCGGGCAAGCTGGTCATGCACGGCGAGAACGGCGGCTACAGCAAGGGCATGAACGTCGCGCTGACGCATGCGCGCGGCCGCTGGATCCTGGTCAGCAACCCCGACGTGCTGTTCCTGCCTGGCACGATCACGCGCCTGCAACGCCACCTCGAACGGGATCCACGCGCCGGGTGCGTGGTGCCGAAGGGCTACTGGGATCCGGAGTGCAGCGGCCGGCTGCCACCGAACACGCTGCCGACGCTGCGCGAACTGTGGTGGACGACGCTGGCAGCGTTCTTCCCGCGCGTCAGCCACCGCTACGCCAGGAAGCTGGCGCGGAAGTGGGTGCAGGTGTGGAACGCCACCGAGCCGATCGAGCTGCCGATGATGTCGGGCTGCATGTTCCTGATCGAACGTGCCTTCTTCGAGCGCATCGGCCGTTTCGACGAGCGCTACCCGCTCTACTACGAGGACACCGACCTGTCGCTGAAGATCCAGCAGGCGGGGCGTGCCGTCGTGCAGGTGCCCGACGCGCACCTCGTGCACTTCGTCAATCGCTCGGGCATGAGCGACCTGGAGACGATGTGGAAGCGGCACGCGACCAGTCGCGGGCTGTACTTCCGCAAGTGGTACGGGCGGCTCGGCTCGCTGGCGTTGCGGTTCGCCGACGCGGTGCTGCAGGCGAAGTGGCTGCAGCGGTTCCGCAAGTTCGAGTTCGCAACACCGCTCGTCGATCTCGGGGCCACGGACCAGCCGCCGGTGCTCGACCTCGGCCGCGACTGCGAGCGCTTCCTCGTGCTGATGTCGCTCGACGCGCGCTTCTACCTCGCCGCCGGGATGATCGGCAGCGGCCGCACCTGGTCGCCGAGTGCGGTCGGCTTCTCGCACTTCGTCAACGCGACCTTCTACTTCGCCGTCTACGACCTCAGCGGCGGCCGCTTCAAACGCATCGGCAGCTTCAAGTACCACTGCCTGTCGCATCTGGGCACCTCGGTCGCACCGAAGGCCGGAGGCCCTGCGTGAGCGCGCCGACGTTGTCGGTGGTGGTGCTGAGCTGGAACACACAGACGCTGCTGCGCGCGTGCCTGCAGGCGCTGTTCGCCGAGACGCCGAAGCATGCGCGCGAAGTGGTCGTCGTCGACAACGGCAGCCACGACGGCAGCGCCGACATGGTGGCGCGCGAGTTTCCGCAGGTGCGGCTGCTGCGCAATCCGGACAACAAGCTCTATGCCGCGGGCAACAACCAAGGCGCGGCGCTGGCGACCGGCGCGTTCGTGTGCACGCTCAACAGCGACACCGAAGTGCGCCCCGGTGCGCTCGATCGCCTGGTCGACTTCCTGCGCGAGAACGCGAACTACGGCGCCGCGGCGCCGCGCCTGGTCAACCCCGACGGCAGCGTGCAGCGCGCTTGCATGCGCTTTCCGACATTGCTGACGGCGTTGGCGTGGAACTCGTGGTGGGGCAGCTTCTGGCCTGGCTCGCGCGCCGTGCGGCGTTACCAGATGCTCGACTTCGACCATCTGCACAGCCGCGACGTCGACCAGCCGCCTGGTGCGTGCTGTGTGCTGCGCACCGAGGAGTGGCGGGCGCTCGGCGGTTTCGACGAAGTGCTGTCGCTGTTCTACAACGACGTCGACCTGTGTCGGCGGTTGTGGCAGAAGGGCCGCGCGATCCGCTACGTCGCCGACGCGGAAGTGATGCACCACCAGGGTGCATCGACGAAGAACTTCGCGCGCATGCTGGTGCTCTGGCACAAGAACCGCCTCGCCTACTACCAGAAGCACCACGGCGTGCTCGGCACGTTGTGGGTGCGGGTATGCGTGCGCCTGCGCATCTGGGAGGAGTGGCTGCGCATCGGTCGCCGCAATCGCCGCGATCCGGGCCGCAAGAAGGCCGAGCGCGAACACCTCGCTGCTGCGGTCAAGGAACTGCAGTGAAGGTCTGCTTCGTGACAGCGTACTGGCCGCCCGAGGCGAGCGGCGGCACCGAGCAGGTGGTCGTCGCGTTGGCGCGCGAACTGCGCCAGCTCGGCGCCGAAGTCGTCGCGATCAGCGGCACCGACGCCGCCGGCGCCGCCGATGTCGCCAGTGACCAGCACGACGGCGTCACCGTGCATCGACTCGCGAAGCGGGTGCCGGAGACGGCGGCGACCATGTTCGTGCGGCCGCGCCTGTTGGCGATCGTGGGCGAACTGCTCGAACGGCATCGCCCCGACGTCGTGCACGTGCACGGCTTCACGTCGCTCGGGGCCGGCATCACGGCCCTCGCGCGCCAGTGCGGCGCTCGCGTCGCGGTGACGTTCCACGATCTGTGGGTCACCTGCCCGCGCTTCTTCCGCGTGCCGGCCGGCGGCGTTTCGTGTCCGACCGGGACCGACCGCGGGCCGTGTGTGCCGTGCATCAACGACGCGCTGCAGATCGCGCCGGCGGAGGTTGCGCTCGGCATCGCCGAACGCGACCGGTTGCTGCGGGCGGAAGTTGCGCTGGCGCATGTCGCCCTGGCGCCGAGTGCGTTCGCGGCGCGCATGGTGCGCGAGTGCCTGCCGCGCCCACAGCCGATCGAGGTCGTGCCGCACGGATTGTTGCGCGCGGTCGCCGCCGATCACCTCGCCCCACGCTGGCGTCCCGAAGAACGCCTGCGCATCGGCACCTTCGGCGGCCTCGTGCGCGTCAAGGGCGTGCGCGAGCTGGTGGCCGCGGTCGCCGGCCTGCCGGTCGAATTGCACCTCGCCGGTCCGTTCCACGAGCCGGGTTTCGAAGCCGAGCTCCGGGCGCTCGCCGCGGCGAACGGCACCACGCTGGTCGTGCGCGGCCACTACGGCCCGGCCGACCGCCATCCGGCGCGCGACCTGCACCTCGCCGTGTTCCCGTCGCTGTGCCAGGAGACCTACGGCCTCGTCGTCGACGAGGCCCTGGCGCATGGCGTGCCGGTGGTCTGTGCCGATTCCGGCGCGCTGCGCGAGCGCGATGGCACCGGCGGCGTCGTGGTGACTCCGGTCGCCGCGTTGGCGAACGTGCTGCGCGAACTGGTAACCTGCAAGGACCGTCTCGTCGCCCTGCGCGCCGCGATTCCGGCCACGCTGCCGACGATCGCTGCGTCCGCCGCGCGCCACTTCGAGCTCTACTCGCGTCTCCGATGAAGCACCTGTTCTCTCCGTTGTTGCCCAAGGACCCGCTGCAGGGGCCGGTGCTCGTGCTGGCGGCGCATCCCGACGACGAAGTGATCGGCGCCGGCGCAATGCTCGCGTTCCACGCGTCGCGCGGCCACCAGATCACCGTCGTGCATGCGACGGACGGGGCCCAGGGTGACCCGGCGAATCGCGCCAACGACATCTGCGCGGTGCGTCGGCGCGAAGGCCAGGAAGCGCTGGCCCGGCTCGGCATCCCGGCGCCGCGCCATTGGGATCTGCCCGACGGTTGCCTGCCCGAACACCTGCCGGAGCTCACCGCGCGCATCGTCGCCGTGATCGGCGAAGTGCAGCCGCGCACGCTCTATTCGTTCCACGCCGGCGAGGCGCACCGCGACCATCGCGCCATCGCCGCCGCCACCGCTGCCGCCGCCGCGGCGCTGCCGGCCGAATGCCGGTGCCTCGGCTACGGCGTCAACTTCGTGCCGCCCGGCGGCACCCTGTTCGACACCACCGAGTGGTATGGCCGCAAGTATCGGGCGCTGCAGGCCTACGCCAGCCAGAACGTCTACATCGACCTGCCCGGCATGAGCGAACACCGCGACCGCGCCGCCACCGTCAACCTCGACATCCCGCACGTGCTCTACGGCGAGATGTTCCTCGACCTGCGGCCGCCCGAGCTCGCCGAAGTGCATGCGCTGCAGGATCGCTTCCATCGCCGCGTGCAGCGGGAGACGCCATGACAAGCGCTGTCGCAAAGCCGACGGTCAGCCTCGTCATCTCGGTGTGGAACCGCAAAGACGACCTGCGCGACAACCTGCGTGCCATCGCTGCGCAAACCGTGCCGGCCGACCAGGTGATCGTCGTCGACAACGCCAGCAAGGACGGCACGCCGGAGATGGTGCTCGCGGAGTTCCCGTGGGTGCA
>SXGT01669942.1_pt1 | contig 41298 bp, 34 predicted proteins | sample 3176221 | NCBI WGS metagenome assembly SXGT01 (sample SAMN11356862, study PRJNA531348) | freshwater metagenome | isolation source: freshwater sample F1-120 | place: China: Fuxian Lake, Yuxi | collected 2017-12-25
CGATCAGCTTGACGCCGCGCCGCCAGGCTTGGTGATAGGGCCGGGCGCCTTTGAACCCGGGAAGGAACGAGTGGTGGATATTGATCGCTCGTCCTTGCAATGCCACGCACAGTTCGTCGGAGAGGATCTGCATGTAACGGGCGAGGACGACGAGATCCACGCCGCGATCTGCAATAAGTTCGAGGAGCCGCGCTTCGGCTTCGGGCTTGGTCGCGGCAGTCACCGGAACGTGGACATAGTCGAGTCCGAATCCGGCCACGAAGGATTCGAGGTCCGGGTGGTTACTGACGACACCGGCGATGTCGACGCGCAACTCGTTGGCCCGCCACCGGTACAGGAGATCGTGGAGGCAATGGTCATGCTTCGACACCATGAGCAGCACACGGGATCGGTCGGTTTCGCTGCGAACGCTCAACGTTGCTCCGAGCGCGGCCGCCCGAGGCTGGAGTCGCTCGTGGACGGCCTGGGGATCGTCGTGCTCGCACTCGAAGCGGGTGCGCATGCAGAACAAACTGCTGGCCGGATCGCCGAACTGCGCGTTCTCCAAGATGTTGCCGCCACACGCAGCGATGTCGGCTGCGACCCCGGCGACGATTCCCGGTGCGTCGGGACAGGCGAAGCGAAGTACGTGGATGGGCACCGTGACAACGTATCTGGCCGTGTCGCTCGATCGGGTCTTCGTCGCCATTGCGCGACGGTGACGTAACTTCGCGACCATGGAGTCGCGGGTTCGCCAGACTGTTCCCTTGGGATCGCAATGGCCGACGATCGATCCGTTTCTGTTCTGCGTTCATCACATCGACGCGTACCCGGCGGGTACCGCCGCGCTCGGTCCTGCAACGGGGTTGTTGGCGGGCCGCGAGATCGGGATGGACTTCGAAGGACGCGATGGTTGGCGGATGTACCACGGCGACGTCGTGCCGGGATTTCCTGCGCATCCGCACCGTGGGTTCGAAACGGTGACCTACGCACGCCAGGGGTTCATCGATCACTCCGACTCGTTGGGCGCACGTGCTCGATTCGGACGGGGCGATGTGCAGTGGATGACTGCCGGTCGCGGCGTCGTGCACTCCGAGATGTTTCCGTTGCTCGCGACCGATGCGCCGAACCCAGCCGAACTGTTTCAGATCTGGCTGAACCTTCCTGCCTCGGACAAGATGGTGGATCCCTACTTCACGATGTTGTGGGGCGACGATCTCCTCCACGCGAACGTCGGGCACCGAGGCCGCGTGCGCTTGACCGCGATCGCCGGCGGGTTCGATGGCGCCGCGCCGCCGCCACCACCGCCGAACTCGTGGGCCGCGCGCGCCGAGGCCGACCTCGCCATCTGGCACCTCGTCTTCGAGCCCGGCGCGAACTTCACCCTGCCGGTTCCGGCCGGTTCGGAGACGGTACGAACGCTCTATACGTTCAACGGCGTGGTCGTGATCGACGACGAGAGGATCGACGCGCCAACAGCCGCGCTGCTCGCGGACTCGGTGGCGATTCCGGTGGTAGCCGGCGACGCGGGCGCAGAGTGTCTGCTCCTCCAGGGACGCCCGATCGGCGAACCGGTGGCGCGGCAGGGCCCGTTCGTGATGAACACCCGGGACGAAATTGTTGCAGCGTTCGACGACTACCGATCGACGCAGTTCGGTGGATGGCCGTGGGAGCGTGCCGACCCCGTCCACGGACCCGAAGCTCGCCGTTTCGTCGACCTCCCCGCGCCGCCTGGTTCCGGCGTCCGCTGATCGACCCGCACGCGGCGCCGTCCGTCGAACCGCTGGGTCCCTCTTCGCGGTTGGTCAGTCGAGGTCGGGGAACCAGAGCGCGCCGTTGATGTGGCTACCGCCGTCCGCGAAGATCGTGTTCCCGGTGACATAGCGAGCATCTTCGCTCGCGAGAAACAGCGCGACTGGCGCGATGTCGTCGTCGCAGTCGCCGATGCGACCCATCGGGTTCGATGCATCCGCCGCGGCCTGGAGTTCGGGATGCTCGCCCATGACCCGGCGGAACGCGGCCGACTTCGCCGCGGGGCACAAGACATTGCACACGATGCCCGTCGACGCCCACTCGCGTGCCGCGGTGCGGGTCGCGGCCCGAAGCGCTTCCTTTGCCGTGTTGTACTCGAGGGTGCCCATGTGGGCGTTCACTCCGTTGAGCGAACACAGATTGATGATCCGGCCGTATTGCTGGTCACGCATCGGATTGAATGCGGCTTGCATCGCCCACAACGGTCCGCGGAAGCCCACCGCGAGACCATGGTCGATGAGTGCGTCGGTCTTGCGTTCGACGCGGCTGATCTCGCCGCCTCCCCACGCGTTGTTGACGAGAATGTCGAGCCGACCGAACTGCGCGACCGCGGTTGCGACCATGGCTTCGTTCTCGGCACGCTGGGCGACGTCAGTGCGCTGGAACACCGCGTGGCCGCCGGCGGCGGTGATCTCGTCGACGATCGCCATGCCGATCGACTCGCGCAGTTCGGCCACGACAACTGCGGCGCCTTCGGCGGCGAAGCGCCGCGCGATGGCCGCTCCAATGCCCTCCCCAGATCCGGTGACGATCGCAACTCGCTGATCGAGGCGTCCCATGTGCTCGTACTCCTTGGTCTGAGGTCACAGCGGCCGCGGCGCGCAGCCCCGCAGGCGGAGTCGCGCGGCGTCAGACGCCGAGATGGTTCCGCAGTTCGTCGTACTCGGTGCACGACGGGAACTGCGGGAACTCCTCGATGACATTCGGCGGTGAACGAAACAGGATGCCGCGGTCCGCGGCACCGAGCATCGCAGTGTCGTTGTAGGAGTCGCCGGCCGCGATCACGCGGTAGTTCAGCGACTGGAGGGCCTCCACAGCGTGACGCTTCTGATCGGGTTGACGGAGCGTGTAGTCGACGATGCGCTCGGTCTCGTCGACGACGAGACGGTGGCACAGCAACGTCGGCCAACCCAACTGACGCATCAGGGGCTGGGCAAACTGCTCGAAGGTGTCGGAGAGAATCATCACCTGCGTGCATGCGCGGAGCGAGTCGAGAAACGCGCACGCCCCAGGTTCGGGGCTGAGCGTGGCGATGACCGCTTGGATGTCGCTGAGCTTTAGTCCGTGTCGGTCGAGGATCGCGAGCCGCCCGCGCATCAACACGTCGTAGTCCGGTTCATCGCGCGTTGTGCGCTGCAACTCGGCGATTCCGGTGCGCTCCGCTACCGCGATCCAGATCTCGGGAACGAGGACCCCTTCGAGGTCGAGGGTGACGATGGTCTGCTGTGATTCGGCCATGGCGTGCAGTGTCGTCATCCGGTGGGGTCGGAAGCGAACCGAGGAAACCAACGCTGCACGACGAGGCGCCAGCCGACGAACAGCGCGGTGACCATCACGGCACTGACGATGATGAACGCGACGGCCGTTCCGCGTTCGAAGACCAGGTTGCGGAGGGTCTGACCGACACCGACCGTCACGATGGCGAGGTGGACGCCAGTACTCGGCTTCGTCGGTGCTCGCCATGCGCACAGCACGGCCCAGGCGACGCCGAGCGCGATGAGGAAGGGCGCGGCGATCTCAACGACTTCGCCGATGCCCCCACCTTCGTCGTGGGAGCGACGTCCCAAGGCAACGAACACAACGATGGCCGCAACGTCGAACAGCGGTGCGATGGGCATCGCGGCGAGGCTAGGCCCCATCGAGGGTCGACGATTCATGGAACGCAGCCTCCGCCGGTCATCGGCCCGCCGGGTCGTGTTCGGCTCGCGGATCGCGAGCCGGATCGAGTCAACGCAGACGAGGGGCGTGGCGGGGCCACGGACACGCCTGTTCGAAGATGCGGCCGAGGCGGAGGCAGACGTCCTCGCGGTAACGATCTGCGGTGACCATGAGCCCGACGGGCAACCCCGAACGAGTTCGTCCCGCTGGCAGCGAGATCGCCGGCAGGTTCGCCAGGTTGGCGAGCATCGCCAGGACGACCCCCATGCCGCCGTGGGTCGGTTGTCCGGCCACGTCGGTCGGCATGGGGCCCTCGGCCGCAAACGCCGGAATCGACGTCGCCGGCGTCACCAACACGTCGATGTCGTCGAAGAGCGCCGCCACTTGTGCCACCAGTTCGCGCCGGGCGCGATGGACTGCGGCGAGCTTTGGCACCGTGACGGTCGCGGCGCGCTCCCAGCCAGGTCGCACCAACGGATCGAGTTCGTCGAGGCGATCGGGGAAACGATCTTGAGGGATGTCGACCCACATGTCGGCTGACTCCATCCGCGAGTAAGTCGCGATGTAGTCGTCGAAGTCGATCGTGACCGGTCGTAGGTCGAGGTCGGCCGCGGCAACGAGTTCGCGCATCGCGGCTTCGACAATCGTCGCCACTTCGTCGTCGACGAGCGCGAAACCGAGATCGACCGACCAACCCACGCGAAGGCCGGCGACGTCGAGCTGGTCGGTGGCCACGGCGTAACGCACGTCGGTCGGGGGGAGCGCAGTGCGGTCGCGCCGGTCCGGGCCGGCCATGACGTCGAGCAACAACGCAGTGTCTGCAATCGTGGTTGCGAGTGCACCGACGACCGCGTTCTGTGCGAGGTGGGTCACGCCGAACGTCGGAATCCGACCGTAGGTCGGTTTGAGTCCGGGCAGACCGCAGAAGGTCGCCGGAGTGCGGATCGATCCACCGCCGTCGGATGCGGTGCCGAACGGGAGCGTGCCCGCGCTGACCGCAGCTGCGGTGCCGCCGCTCGAGCCTCCGGGTGTGCACCGTGGGTTCCACGGGTTGCGCGTCACACCCAATGCAGGACTTGCGGTGTAGGCCCACGCGCCGAACTCGGGCGCGGTCGTCTTGCCGACAGCGATTGCCCCTGCCCGGCGGAGCCGCCCGACGTGGATGTCGTCGCGATCGACCGGCGGTTCGCCGACGAACCACCGGCTTCCTCGCGTGGTCGGCATCCCTGCGCAGTCTTCGAGATCCTTCACCGCGAACGGGACCCCGGCCAACGGACCGAGCGCTTCCCCCCGGGCCCGCGAGTGGTCGAGGCGGTCGGCGGCGAGGCGAGCGCCGTCGGGGTCGACGAACGAGAACGCGTGCAGGACGGGCTCCACGGCGGCAATCTCGGTCAGTGTGTCGTCGACGAGTTCGAGCGCGCTGACCCGGCCTTCGGCGAACGCTCGGGCCGCGTCGACGACGCTCCAGTCAGCCATCGTGATGACGCTATGCGCCGAAGTCCGGTCGCGCCCGGGTCCGTGGATGGCTCGGCCGGCTCAGGCGACGGTCGCTGCGGTGCCGTCGACCTGGATCGCGCGGCCGATGAGTTCATCGGTCAAGGCCGCACGAGCGGCGTCGGGATCGCTGATGATGGCGACAACCCGGTCGCCATCGGGGGTGTCGCCGATCACGACAGCTTCGAGCCCGGACTGGCCCGTTCGGACGGTATAGGTCGCGACGATCGCTGGACCGACGTAGCCCTCGATCACGTTGCGGAGTTCGGTCGCACTTGCGGCCGCTTCGGCCAGGTCGGCCAGCAATGGGGCGCGTTCGCCTGGGTCACATGACCAGATCGCCAGACCCGGCTTCGTGAGCAGCCCGCTCACGGTCGTGACCAAACCGAGCTGACCGGGATCGGTACGGAGCCGCTGCACCATTGCGGCCGTGGCTTGGAACACGACGTTGTTGAACGGTCCGCCGGCGAACGGCATACCACCGGTCATCGTGGGTGTGCGATCGAGTGCGAGGCCGAGCTCGCGTTGTTGGATGCGAACGGCTGCGGGAAAGCAGCTGTACAACTCGACGAGCTCGATGTCGGCGAGACGGACGCCCAGGTGAGCCTCGGCCGCGTGCCCGAGCACGTTCATCGCCGGCCAGCGGTGTAACGCGGCGCGCTTCGACAGCGACACACTGTGACTCGACTCCAACGAGACGAGTGGGTACACCCGCCGCTCGGACTCGATTCCCAACTCGTCGGCGAGCCGACGCGAACAAAGGAGCAGCGCGCCCGCTTGATCGACACTCCAATGCGTTGCGTGCCACTTGTTGTACGGGAACGCGAGCATTCGGTTGTCAGGTTCGGGGTCACGGAGTTGCTCGGCCGAGCGGCCCGCGGCGAAGGCGGCCGCAGGGTTGGTGAGGGCGACGCCGTCGAAGCGCGACCACAGCGTGTCGATCTCCGCGGTGTGCGCGGGGATGCTGCGACCCTCGGCGGCTCGTACAGCGTTGTCGATGGCTGCGTACTGCTGCACCGGAACCACGAATCCGATCGCAAGCTCAGCTGCGGCGACGATCTCGCTGAGGGGCGTTTGGACCTCGTCGGGCGTGGTGCCCGTGTCGCCTGCGGACGGCAGCGTGATGCCGGCTCGCCGGGCGCGGTCGTCGCGAGCCTTCGCCTCGCCTCCGACGACGAGTGCCGCCTCGACGTCGCCGCGATTGATCGCCGTCAGTGCTTGGTCGATCAGCGCCTGCTGGGGAATGCCGAGCTGCACAAAGACGCTGCGGGCGTTGGGCGCTCCGATGGCGCGGGCGATCGATCGACCTGCATCGGGAGCGCGCCAGGTTCCCTGGCTCACGTACACCCGGCCTACCCGCGCCAACAACCCGTTCACGCCCGAGTCGGCTCCCGCCGCCTTCGCTGCGTCGATCATGAGGTGTACTGCGTCGACGCCCTCGCCCGGCGCGCGGTCCTGCATCGCGGTACCAACCCCGACGAGCAGGCCAGCATTGGCGTCGGCAGCGGCCATGCGTGCCAGTCTGGACGTTCGAGCGTCGATCGAGCGAATGAGGCGACATGTCCGAACGGGTTGCGGTAGTCACCGGGGGCGGCGGCGGGATCGGCCGCGCGACGGTCGAGCGGCTCCGGCGAGACGGTCGCGCCGTCGTCTTTGCCGAACTCGACGCCGATCGAGCCGAGGCAACCGCCCAGGCGACGGGCGCGACGCCGGTCGTTGCCGATGTCGCGACTCCAGACGGTGTCGCTGCACTCGTGGCTGCGGTCGACAGTCGGTACCCAGCCATCGACGCATTGGTGAACAACGTCGGCCACTACCTCGCTCCGACACCGTTCGCGAAGAGTTCGCCGGCGCATTGGGACGCGCTCGATGCAATCAACCTCCGTCACGTGTTCGCCGTGACGCACGCACTCCTGCCGAAGTTGCTCGCTCGTGGGGGTTCGATCGTGAATGTGTCGTCGGTCGAGGGACTGCGGGGCTATCCGGTCGACCCGGTCTACGCCGCCTACAAAGCCGCCGTGATCCACTTCACGCGTTCGCTCGCGCTCGAACTCGGCGGTCGCGGTGTCCGGGTCAACGCGGTTGGCCCGGACATCACCCAGTCGTTGCAAGTGGACTACTCGACCGTGCCCGTCGAGCTCGAGGACCGTTGGAAGATCTGGGCCCCGATCGGTCGGCCGGGCACTCCCGAAGACCAGGCCGGTGTGATCGCATTCCTCGTTTCGGACGATGCGGCGTTCGTCACCGGACACTGCATTCCGACCGACGGGGGCACGCTCGCCGGGGGCGGCTGGTTTCGGATCCCGGGGACCGGGCGTTGGACCAACCGTCCGACGAATCCCTGACGGTTCGGCGTGTGCCGAGACGGGATTCGAGTCAGGTCTCGAGATCGAGGGTGATGCGGCCCGTTGTGAGCCCACCCATGGTGCCGCCGTCGGTGACGAGGTTCTCGCCGTTGACATAACTCGCGGCCGGCGAGTTCAAGAAGATGCACGCGTAGGCCTGTTCTTCGGGTGTCGAGCGACGGCCGAGTCCCCGTGCGAACAGGTCGATGAGTTGGGCACCCGCAAAGTCCTCGAACGCTGACATCATCGGCGAGTCGGTCGGGCCGGGGCTGATGCAGTTGAGTCGAACCCCGCGCTGCGCGAAATCGTGGGCCGCGTGCAATGTCCAGGTGATCAGCGCTTCCTTGCTCGGTGCATAGCCGCTGTTGATGGCCTGCGGGTTGGCCTCGCACCACGCCTTTGCGCCATCGAAGCCCGCGGTCTCGACCAACGGCATCCACTTGGCGATGTTCTGGAGGTACGCGGCCCCGGCGGTCGAGGCGATGCTCACGATTGCGCTGCCTGCCGGCATGCGCGGCGCGCACAATTCGCTCAGATGCCGTGCCGCTGCGAAGTTCACGAGCATGGTGTCGAGATCGGGGAACGGGTGACCGGGAAGGCCGGCGCAGTTGAAGAGCGCGTGCAGGTCACCGTCGATGTTCGCCATGGCCGCCGCAGTTGCGTCCGGGTCGCGCAGGTCGGGGGACTGGTACGACGCCACCGGCACCGGCGGTTCCTTCAGATCGAGCACGTGGACCTCGGCTCCGAGGTCGACGAGTTCGCGGACTGCCGCCGCACCCATTCCCGCGCCGCCACCGCCGCTGACGACGCATCGTCGACCTTCATAACTCCACACGTTGACCATGGCGCGCAGCGTAGATCGGCTGTCCCATCGGGTGTCGCCGATGTCAGTGGTTCTGCGATGTCAGTGGTCAGGTGTACGGATGCAAGGTCGGCGGCAACGCATGGGCGCGCACGGCGCTGGTGCGGCGGTCGAGGAGCTCGCCGATGCGCTCGACCTCGTGGGTGATGATGTAGTCGCCGGCCTTGATGCGTTCGATGCAGTAGCGGCCGAGCTCGCCCACGTCCATGGTCTTCACGGGTGTGCCTTTGGCCTCCATGGCCGCTTTGAACTCGGCAATGGTCGTCATCGGCGCCGGCGGGCGGGGCCGTACCCGGGCGAGTTCGTCGGGCCGATTGCGTTGTGCAGTCCAGAGCCCGGTCTCGAGCAGCCCACCTGAGGGATACAGGACGCAGGCCCGCAGTCGGGTGCCTTCGTTGAGGAAGTTGTGCGCCAAAGACTCGGTGAAGCAACTCACTGCGGCTTTGCTCGCGGCGTAGACGCTGGCGTTGAGCACAGGAGCGAAGCCACCGTCCGCGCTCGAGGTGTTGACGATGAGGCCTTCGTCGCCGCCGGCAAGCATGCGAGGAACGAACTCGAGCGTGCACATCGCGAGCCCGATGACGTTCACCGAGAAGCACCATCTCCAGTCGTTCGGCTCCTGCTCCCAGGGCAACCCGCCGCCGCCCGACGTGACGCCTGCGTTGTTGAAGAGGGCGTGACACACGCCGAACTGGGAGTACACCGCGTCGGCTAACGCCCGGACCGATGCTTCATCGGCGACGTCGGTGCGGATACCAACGATCTCGCCGCGCGACGCAAGCTCGCGCACCGTGGAATCGAGAACCGCTTGTTCGATGTCGGCGACGACGACCCGGGCGCCCTCGTCGAGCAACGCCTCGACGAGACCGCGCCCGATCCCATTGGCGCCGCCGGTGACCACGACGACTCGGTCGGTGAAGGTCTGCATGATCCGTAGGCTAGGGAGATGGCGTGGATCGAGCGACCCGGTGGGCTGGTGCACCTCGGTGAGGCCTCCGAGTGGAGCTACGCCGGCGACGGCGAAGAACCCCGAACCGTCGACCTGGTGCCGTTCGCCATCTCGGCGTACGCAGTCAGCAACCGGCAGTGGGCCGAGTTCGCGACCGCCACGAACCACCGCACCGAATCCGAACAGTTCGGCTGGTCGTTCGTGTTCGCCGGGCTGCTCCCCGACGAGTTCGAAGCGACGCGCGGGGTCGTCGGCAGCGAGTGGTGGCGTCAGGTCCACGGAGCCGACTGGGCGCATCCGGAGGGTCCGCACACCGACATCGAGACGCGGATGGACCACCCGGTCGTCCACGTCAGCTGGCGTGATGCGATGGCCTATTGCGACTGGGCGGCGGTGCGGCTGCCGACCGAAGGCGAGTGGGAAGACGCGGCGCGTGCGGGAACGACCACCACCTGGCCTTGGGGAGACGAACTCGAGCCGGGCGGCGAACACCGCATGAACGTCTTTCAAGGCGATTTCCCGAGCGACAACACCGCTTCCGACGGTTGGGTAGCGACCTGCCCGGTCGACGCGTTCGCGCCGCAGGGCGCAGGTGTGTACAACGCGATCGGCAACGTCTGGGAGTGGACGGCTGATGTTTTCCAGGCACCCGGCCGGGTGACCGATCCCAACGCCAGGGTGATGAAGGGCGGGTCGTACCTCTGCCACCGTTCGAATTGCCGACGGTTTCGTCCCGCAGCGCGCCTGAGCAACACGCTCGACAGCGCAGCGGGGAACGTCGGATTTCGGGTGGCGCGACGCGACCGGAGCGGGGGCTGACCCTCCTACGCTGAGCCGGTGAGTGAACTCGACTACCAGGCGCTCGATCCGCGCGTCCGCACCGTCTGGCTGGTGGGCGGCGTCGGATCATTGTTCGTGGCCGGCGTCGCCGGGGCGGCGGCGCTCGCGTTCCTCGACGCTGCGCCCGTCGGGTTGCTCCTGTTGGTCGGCTGCGTGGTGGTCGCCGGGGCGTCGGCTGCGCTGATCGAACTGCGATTCCGGCGTTGGCGGTGGGCCGCCGGCGACGGTGCACTCGAGCTTCGCCACGGCGTCGTCCGTCGCGTGCACTCGAGCGTGCCGTACCACCGGATTCAACAGATCGACGTCGCGCAAGGACCGATCGAACAGTGGCTCGGATTGGCCACGTTGGTGTTACGCACCGCAGCAGCGACGTCCGACGGTGCAATTCCAGGTATCCCATTCGAATCGGCCGACGAGCTGCGCAAGAACCTGTTGCGACGGGCCGGACGTGACGATGCCGCCTGACGGTCCGCAGCGCACGAGTTGGCTGACGCTGCTCCTCGGGGTCGGTGGTGCCGGGCTCGGCTTCGTGTTCCTCGCGATCACGCGCGAGTCGATTCTCGGCTGGGTGATTGCGATCGCAGGCGGATTCCGACTCGTCGGTTGGTTCTTCCTCACCTACGAGGTCACCGAACATGAGCTCGTCATCCGCTCGGGCCTCGTGCAACGCCGAACCCAAGTTGTTCCCTATCAGCGCGTGCAGCAAGTCGACTTTCATCGCAACATCACGGCGCAGGTCTTCGGGTTGACCGAAATGCGGATCGACACCGCGGGTTCGACCGCGGGGAAGATCCATCTTGCCTACCTCGATCTCGCGGCGGCCGAGCGGCTGCGAGCCCACCTGCTCGAACGACGCGCGCACTGGGCCGGCGAACGCGCCGCGATCGTTGCGAGCAAGACCGGCGACGGGTCGGACGCAACGGTGCGTGCCAGCGCCGACCGGTCCCCGACGCCGATACCGGAGCCGCCGCTGCGACTGCTCGAACAACCGCTCGTCGACCTGCTGCGTGCGGGCGCGACCAACGATCTCACGGTGGGCCTCGGAACGCTGTGGCTGGTCGCTGCGGTCGGTACGTTCGGCGTGGCACTCGTCGACCGCGCCGAGGCGCGAAGCCTGTTGTCCGGCCTGGCGGCCGGCATCGGCATGCTCGTGCTCATCGCATTCGGGCTGACGGCAAGGATCGCGTTTGCGTTCTATGGACTGCGTTTGGAGCGCACCTCCGAAGAACTGCGGATCGACTACGGCCTCACGGCCCGCCATCACCTGACGATGCCGCTCAGTCGCATTCACCGAATCACCGTGACCGACAACCCGCTCCGGCGCCGTCTCGGCATCGTCGAGCTCCGACTCCACTCGGCCGCAGCGCCCGGCGGTGGTGAATCGTCGCAAATGGTCGTGCCGGGTATTGGCGCTGCGGACGTGCGCAGGGTCCTGGAAGCCGTGGCTCGGCCGGCTGCCGCCCTCGTCGTCGACGATCTGGTCCGTCGACCTGCTGCCGCGCGTCGTCGTGGGATCCTCCGCCGAACCGTGCCGTTCGCGCTCCTGGCGGTCGTCGGGGCGCTGCTGTGGTTCCCCAGCGGTCTGGCACTGGGCCCGATGGTCGCAGTGGGGTGGTGGTGGGGCGTCGTTGCCGATCGCCGGGCCGGACACGCGCTCGATCAGGGTTGGGCGGCCTTCGGTGCCGGCGCCGTCGTCCACGTTCGAACGGCCATCCCGTTGGATCGGGTGCAGAGCACACGCACCGTATCGTCATGGTTCCAACGGCGCGTCGATCTCGCCACGCTGCGGCTCGATCTCATCGGTGCGTCGCCCGGCCTCTACGACATGGATTCCGGCACCGCCGAGCGCGTCGCTGCGACGGCGATCACGCGACCTCAGGTTCGGGCGCGAGCACCGCTCGGGTCGTAGAACGGTCGCAGCGCAACGGTGGTCGCGATCGGTGTCGCCCGGCGATCGACGAACGCCAGGATGTCCCAGTTGCCGGACTCGATCCAGTGCTTCGACACGGGGACGTCGACCTCGATCATCGCGAGTCCGCACGCCCGGCCGATCGTGTGCCCGTAGGCGCCCACCCGCACGTCTCCGACGACGACACCGTCGCGCCGAATCACCTCGCCACCGCGCAGCAGTGGCGTCGGGTCGTCGAGCGAGACGGCGACGAGCCGTCGCGTGGGAATGGTCTCCCAGATCGGTCGGAGTGCATCTCGGCCGCGGAACGCCGTCTCGAGCGCGCAGGTGAACTTCAATCCGACGTCGATCGGCGTGTCCCAGTTGTCGACGTCGTGGGTGTAGTCGCGATTCGCCTTCTCCATCCGTAGTGAGTCGAGCGTTGCGAGGCCGATGAGGCGAAGCCCGAACGCGTCGCCCGCCGCGACGACGGCTTCGAACAAGCTGGCGGCGAGGTCGGACGCAACGAACAACTCGTAGCCGAGCTCGCCGGTGTAGGTCATCCGTTGGGCGAAGACGCGGGCGTAGTGCACATCGATGTGCTGCATCGTGGCGAACGGGAATGCCGAGTTCGCGAGATCGGTATCGGTGAGCTGCCCCAGGAGGTCTCGCGACATCGGCCCTTGCAAGTTGATGATCGAGTACGCGGATGTCACGTCGGTGATCACGACGTGGTCGTCGGGACGGTCGGCGAGACACGAACGCAACCAGGCCTCGGTGCGGCTGATGGTTTCGGGCCCGCACACCACCATGTAACGGTCTCGCTCGTGCCGGGTGACCGTGATGTCGGCACGGATCCGGCCCTGATCGTCGAGGGCAGTGGTGTAGAGGCAGCCACCGATGTCGAGCGCGACGTCGCCCGCGGCGACCCACTGCAAGAACCCTTCCGCATCGGGGCCCTCGACCCAGAACTTCCCCATGAAGGTCAGATCGATCACACCGACGCGTTCGCGCACAGCGACGTGCTCGTCGGTGTGCAACGCCCACCATTCGGGGCGGCCGAACGTGCGGTTGTTCGTGGGACGTCGGTCGTCGGTGGGGCCGAACCATTCGGGGTATTCCCAGCCGACGAAATCTGTCATCTCGGCACCGAGGCGCAGCATCTGTTCGTGAAACGGCGATCGTCGCGCGCCCCGGGCGTAGCGATACGAGAAACTCGGGATGGCGGCGTCACCGAACAAGATGCCCAACGACTCGCGAGTGCGATCGCGCAAGAACGCGCTCGAGTTGTGATGGGGTGCGACACGGGCGACGTCGACGTCGACGACGTCGGTCGGCGGACTTCCATCGAGGATCCACGCGGCCATGATCTCGCCGACGCCGCCGCCGAGGAGGATTCCGAGCGAGTTCAGACCACACGCCGCCCACAGTCCGCGCCGCCCGGGAATCGGTCCCAACAACGGATTCAGGTCGGGCACGAAGCTCTCCGGTCCGCAGAAGAACGTGCGTACACCGACGTCGCCGAGCGCAGGCAGACGCTCCATCGCGCGTTGTGCGAAGGGCACGATGCGGTCCCAATCGGGTTCGAGCACCGCGAACGGCAGGTCCGTGCGCGGACCGCGTGGGCCATCACCCCACGGTTTGGCCTCGGGCTCGAACAGGCCGCACATGATCCCGCCGGTCTCCTCGCGGAAGTAACCGTGGTAATCGGGGATCTCGAGGACGGGAAGCGATCGGTCGACGCCGTCGATCGGTTCGGTGATGACGTAGTAGTGCTCGGCGGCCTGGAGGGGCAGGTCGATGCCGGCGCGCTGCCCGAGTTCTCGTGACCACAATCCTGCAGCGATGACGACGTGTTCGGCTTCGATGAAACCCTGGTCGGTCTCGACACCGTTGGTGACGCCGTCGGTGATCCGGATGCGTTGGACTGCGCAACCCTCCACGAACCGCGCGCCGCCGAGCCGGGCACCCTTCGCCAGCGCCATGGTGCAGTCCGCGGGATTCGCGCGGCCTTGGTCGGACCAGTAGATCCCGCAGACGGCGTCGTCGGTCTTGGCGAGCGGCCAGGAGCGCGCGACTTCAGCGGGTGAGAGCTCGACGTTGTCGAGCCCGTGGCGACGCTGGAACTCCGCGTCGCGGCGCAGTGCCTCGGCGCGTTCGGGCGAGGTCGCGAGCTGGATGTATCCCACCTCGGCGTAACCGGTTGCCTGTTCGGTCTCCGACTCGAGGAGATCTCGATACAGCGACCGGCTGCGTTTGAACATGTCGAGGTAGGTCTCGGAGTGGAATCCACCAGCAACGATGAGGCCGGCGGCGTGCCAGGTCGTTCCCGCGGTCAGCTGGTGCCGCTCGACGACGACGACGTCACGACAACCGGCATGGACGAGGTGGTAGGCGATCGAACAGCCGATGACGCCGCCACCGATGATGACGACCTGCGCACGGGACGGGAGGTCGGTTGCCATGACTTGCGAATCCTCCTCCGGATGACGACGTTCTCGGTGCGACTAGTTCCGCGCGAGCTTCCGGGCCCGCTCGACGACGCGCTGGCGCGTCGTCTTGGCATCCCTTGCGACGACGGTTGCGCAGTTGCGGCCGCTGACACCCATCACACCACCGCCGGGATGTGTCCCCGCGCCACACAGATACAAGCCCTTGACCGGCGCTCGGTAGTCGCCGTATCCCGGGACCGGCCGGAAGCAGAACATCTGGTCGGGGCTCATGTCGCCATGGCTGATGCTGCCTCCCAACAAACCGTATTCGTGCTCCATGTCTTGGGGGCCGACGACCTGGACATGCTCGACAGAGGCGGCGAAGCCGGGGCAGAACTTGTCGATCGTGGCAATGACGTTGCGGCCGTACCAGTCGCGGGTCTGTTCCCACTCGGCATTCGTTTGGATCGGGGCGAACTGCGTGAAGCAGAGCATGAGGTGCTTGCCGTCGGGTGCGAGACCGGGGTACTGGACCGTCGGAAAGACCCCTTCGATGTAGGGGGCTTCGGAGCACCGGCCGTACTTGGCGTCGTCCCAAGCTCGTTCCAGGTACTCGATCGAGGGCGAGATCGCGAAGATGCCGGTGTGCGGATCGCCGGGAATCGGACCGTCCCAACCGCCTGGCCTCGGCAACTCGTTGAGGGCGAGGTTGACCTTGACCGAACCCGAGCGCGACCGGTAGCGACGGATGTCGCGCACGGCGTCGTCGGGCAGATGCGCTTCGCCGACGAGGTCGAGGTAGGTGGTCTTGGGATGAGCGTTCGACACGATCTGTTTGGCCCGCACGACCGTGCCGTCGGCGAGTTCGACGCCGCTGGCTCGGTCGCCCGTGATCACGACACGGCGAACGTCGACGTCGGTGCGAAGCTCGGCTCCAGCCGCGCGCGCCGAGCTTGCCATCGCATTGCTGATGCCGCTCATGCCGCCCTTGACCGCGGCCCAGGCTCCCTTGTGGCCGTCGATCTCGCCGAACCAGTGGTGCACGAGGACATACGCCGACCCTGGGCTCATCGGGCCAGTCCAGGCACCGAGCACCGCCTGGGTCCCGAGTGCACCCTTGACGCGTTCGTCGTCGAACCACTCGTCGAGGAAGTCGGCTCCGCTCATCGTGAACAGTCGGACGATGTCGGCGATGTCGCGTCCCGACCACTTGCGGAGTTTCGTGGCCACCTTCACCCAACTCGGCAGTTCAGCAATCGTCAGGTTCGGAGGCACGACGAACATCAACTCGTGCAGCATTTCACCGAAACGCCCGAGTGACTCGTCGAACTCGAGATAGGCCTGCGCGTCGCGTTTGTTGAACTTCGCGATCTCGTCGGCGCAGCGCACTGCGTCGCCCCACAGTGAGAGGTACGAACCGTCCTCGTACGGTACGAAGTAGTCGGGTGCCAGGATGCTGGTCTCGTAGCCGTGGCGTTTCAGCTCGAGTTCGTCGACGACCTGGGGTGGCATGAGGCTCATGACGTAGCTCGCGGTGCTGACCTGGAACCCCGGCCAAGGTTCGTCGGTGACCGCGGCGCCGCCGAGCTTTGCCCGCCGCTCGAGGACGAGCACGTCGAGTCCCGTGCGGGCGAGGTAGGTCGCACATGCGAGCCCGTTGTGCCCGCCTCCGATGACGATCACATCGCGTTCGTTCTTCACGCTCGGGCACACTACTGACTCATTGGTCAGTAGTGAAGCGCCAACCCGTCTCGAGCCACTGCGGCGTCAGCGCACGTGCCGGAGCTTCTCGGGATTGAGCTGCGACCAGACACGCGCAATGCGACTGTTGCCGTCGCAGCTGATCGTCAGCCAGAGGAACGGCTCGTCCGCTTCACGGACGAGGAGCGCCGTCAGACCGTTCGACGGAACGAGCTCGAACGTCATCGTGGGGGTCGATCGCGACGCCAGGTTCACCAGCAAACGTGAGGCGCGATGCGGCCCAACCACTGAGCGCCGGGCCGCGTAGCGATTCGGTCCCGCGTCGGATTGCACGATGACGTCGGGGCTGAGCATGGTCACGACGCGTTCGATGTCGCCTTCGGCGAGTGCGGTGACGAGTTCGCTGAGCGCGCGGGCTTGGTGGGGGCCGTCAGGTCGATGGGCCGCCTCGCGGTTGGCCGCGAGGTGGCGTCGGGTTCGGCTGGCGATCTGGCGACAGGCTGTGGGTGAACGATCGACCATTGGTGCGATCTCGTCGAACCGATATCCGAACACATCGTGGAGCAACAACACCGCGCGTGCAGTCGGGTCGAGCGTGTCCAGCATCACCAAGAACGCGAACGTCAAGGAGTCCGAGAGATCGGCCTGGGCTGCTGGGTCCTCGGCCGATCGCCCCGGGGACTCGATCAGCGGCTCCGGCAGGTAGGGACCGACGTAGGTCTCCCGACGCGTCGCGATCGAGCGGGAACGGTCGATCGCGAGGTTGGTCGTGACGCGCACGAGCCACGCATCGACCGATTCGATCGCGCGGCGATCGGCCCGACTCCACCGCAGCCACGCTTCCTGCACGATGTCGTCGGCGTCGCTCACGCTGCCAGTCATTCGGTACGCAATGCCATGGAGGCGCTCGCGGACGGCGCCGAACTCGTCGGTCTCGTTCATCGGCAGGCGAGCCTCGCAGCCTCGGCTCCACTTGCGATGGCCGCGTCGCCCAGCAATCCGTTCGCGCCGACCCAGTCGCCGGCGACGAACACCCCGGGACAGTCGTCGACCCGAGGGCCGAAGCGGCCGCGCAATCCGTCGGGAGCGCGCGGAACGTCGTAGGCCACGACGAGGTGACGGCCGAAACGGCGATCGATCACCTGCTCACGCCAACCCGGTTGGACCTCGTCGCAGTAATCCTCCAAGGTCGATTCCGTCGTGTCATCGGCCGTTCCGTACCACGACACGTGGACGACCTCACCGTGCGTCGCGAGGTTGGCGGTCGGAGTGTGGGCAGAGAAATACAACGGGGCGTCGAGCGCGAAACACGCTCGGCGTTGGCTGATCGGTAGCTGCGCGAGGTGGAGATCGAGCGATGCCATCAGTGCCGGTTCGGCGGAATCGGCGTGCGTGGCGAGGGACGCGCTGTGATCGGCCAGCAGGCGAGCGGCGTGGGCTGGACCTCCGGCAGCAATGATCACAGCGTCGCCCACAACCTCGCGGTCGGTTGTGTGGACGATCCAACGGGTGCCGGAGCGGGTGATCGCTTCGGCTTTGGCATCGGTCTCGACGACGGTGCCGGCGGCGACGGCAACGCTTCGCAGCGAGTCGATGAGTTGTTGCCAACCGCCATCGAGGTACCGCACGCCATCGGTGATCGCGCCGATGATCTGGGGAACCGCTGCCGACGCGGCGATCGTGGCGGGATCGGGCGAGTACGTACCGGTGCGACCGACCATGCTCAGCAGGGCACGCGCACCAGGGTCACGAGCCACCCGATCGATCCAATCGGCCAACGAACCCGAGAGGTCTCCGCGGAGCGCTCGGCGAGGACTCGCCAACAAGCGCCCGAGCTCGGCCTTGGCGCGCAGCCCGATGAGCCGAGTGCGGATCGCGTCGAGGTTCGTCCCCGGTAAACGGTCGATGCGCCCCTGCCAGCGTCCCCATGCGTGTGGCGACGGACGCTGCCCGCGCGGCCCGATCCCGAGCGCCGACAGCTCGCGCCAACCGGCGAGGCCCGCGTAGAGCGCATGGGGTCCCTCGTTGAACACTCCGCCGCTGGCCCGTCGCTCACTGCGCGCTCGACCGCCGGGTCGGCCGCGGGCCTCGAGCATCGTCACCGTGGCTCCGGCACGTGCGGCCGTTGCAGCTGCGGTCAGGCCCGCAAGACCGCCTCCGACGACGACAATGGGGTGGCCGGTCATCAGTGCATCCTCTCGTTCGGTTGTTGTCAGAGAGACGAGTCGGGCACGGAAAGTGTGACAGGGATACGGTGCGCCGACCCCGACCAGGAGGAATCATGAGCAAACCCGCGGTGGATATCGGCACGTACGGCGTTTGGTACGGCATGATCGACACGCTTGCGACCCCCGAGGCGCAAGCCACTGCCCAACTGATCGAAGAGCTCGGTTTCGGTGCACTCTGGCTCGCCGAAGCGGTCGGCCGCGACCCATTCGTGATGTCGTCGGTGTTGCTCAGCGCCACGTCGAAGCTGGCGCTGGCGACGGGAATCGCGAACATCTATGCACGCGACGCGATGACGATGAACTCGTGTCAGCAAGCACTCGCCGAGGCGTACCCAGGTCGATTTCTGCTCGGACTCGGCGTGAGCCACGGTCACCTCGTGGCCGGCATCCGCAAACACGACTGGTCGCGGCCGTACTCGTACATGTCGGAGTACCTCGACCGTATGGACAACGCGCTCTACTTCGCGCCCAAACCCGCCGCGGCGCCCGGACGCGTGTTGGCGGCACTCGGACCGAAAATGCTGCGGCTCTCGGCCGACAAGGCCAACGGCGCGCATCCGTACTTCCAGACGTCGGAACACACGAAGGTGGCCCGCGAGGTCATGGGGCCCGACGCGCTGCTCGCGCCGGAGCAAATGATCGTCTTCAGCGACGATCGCGACACCGCGCGGCGTATTGCTCGTGCGGGGATGAAGATCTATCTCGGCCTTCCGAACTACTACAACAACCTGGCGCGGTTGGGCTTCGACGAATCGGATTGGGTCGATGGGGGATCGGATCGACTCGTCGACGCGATCGTGGCCTGGGGGAGTGACGATGCGATCTCGTCGCGGATCCGCGACCATCGCGACGCCGGCGCCGACCACGTCTGCGTGCAGATCCTCACCGACGGGACGCCGGTCAGCGATGGCGAGTTCCGTCGCCTCGCCGACTTGTTGCCCTAGGCCTTCTAGGCCGGACCTGTCGCCCGAGGCCGGACCCGTCGCGGTGCCCGCGGTGGCTGCGGTGGCCGCTGGATCACGCGCGAGTCGGATGAGTCAGATGAGGTGGCGAAAGACCGGGTAGCTCTTCGTGCTCTCGGCGCCGTCGACCACGATGGTCGTGCCGGTGATCCAGCTTGCGTCGTCACTGGCCAAGAACGCGGCCAACGCGGCGATGTCCTCCGGCTGGCCCGCCCGACCGAGGGGAATCGATTCGACGTACGCGTCGTGGATCTGAGGGAGCACCCGCGCAAATCCGGTCAGCGGTGTTTCGACGTAGCCGGGCGCCAAAGCCACCACCCGAACGCCGTGCTCGGCGAGCTCCATGCCGGCGGTCTGCGTGAACATCGATACGCCGGCTTTGGCGGCGCAGTAGGCCGACATCCCGTCGCCGGGCACCGTCGCGTTGATCGACGCGAGATTCAAGATCACACCTGCACCCTGCTCGCGCATCACCCGCGCTTGGTGCTTGGTCGACAAGAACACGCCGGTCAGGCACACGTCGATCACGACGTTCCATTGTTCGAGCTCGAGGTCGGTGACCAGCCCGTGCGTTCCCAGCCCAGCCGCGTTCACGGCGATGTCGAGCCGTCCGAACCGCTCGGTCGTGGCCGCAACCATTGCCGCGACCTGCGCCTCGTCGCGAACGTCGACCGCGCAACTCGCGGCGTTGGATCCGAGCGTCGCGGCGACCTCGGCGGCCGAATCCGGATTCTGATCAGCGAGCATCACCGAAGCGCCCTCGGCGACGAAGCGTCGCGCACACGCCGCGCCGATTCCCGACGCGCCGCCGGTGACGAGCGCGACTCGATCCCGCAATCGGTCGGGGTTCATGCTGCCTCGGTGGCAAGCGTCCGGGCCCGTCGGTGCAGCCGCCAGAACGCGACCACGGCGGCCGCGTACACGAACCACGCGAGGGTTTGCACGAACCGGAATCCGAACTCCATTGCGAGAATGGTGGTGAGAACTGATCCGATGACCGAGAAGAACCCGTTCACCGCCCAGCCCCATGCGGTGTAGCCCTCACCATCGTCGCCCATTCCGGCGATTGTTCCGAGACCGAGCGGCATGAACATGCCGAGGCAGAACCCAAGGGGTAAGAGCAACAACACTGAGATGGCGATTCGCACGGCGGTGGGCTGGTCGAGCAACGACTCGGTCAGATCGGCGAGCGCGAACCGGTAGAACACCGTGAGCGCAGCCAGCACGCCGAGCAGCACCGCGAGGGCCCGAGTCGGGTTCGCACGAAAACGGTTCGACACGAGCGCGCCGACCCCGGTCGAGATCAGAATCGCCGCGAGCGTGACGGTGAGCGAACGCGTCGGATAGCCGAGGAACTGCACGAGGCGCTGGATCATGGTGATCTCGTAGAACATGAAGCCGAGGCCGAGGCATGCGAAGAACACCGCCGAGTTCGCTTTCGCAGGTAGGCGACTCCATTGCTTGCGGACGAAGACGAACGGCAGCAACAAGAAGATGCCCGCGTACAGCACGGCAAAGCCGAGCAGGACGAGCATCACCCGTTCACCAATCGTGTCTTCGGGGTCGAGTCCGTTCCACGGGTCGTCGATCTGCGGCACGACATCGAGGAAATCTTCGAAGTGCCAGAAGAACGGTGCATCGTCGGTGATCACGCCGATCTCGCCCGGATAGTCGCCGACGATCGCGTCGACGGTCGACTGGTCGGCCGCGCCTGCGAGTCGAGCCGGGATGCTCTCGTCACTGAATGCGCCCGGTGCGTACACCAGGCGAGTGTCCTTCAGTTCCGGAACCGTGGCCGTGAAGTTCTCGATCTCGTCCGCGGTGAACGGCGTGCGCTTCACCACGATTGCCGGTTGGGCGCCTTGGCTCTCCTCGACGGCCAGCAGGATGTGTTGCTCCGGTGTGTCGACGCCGAGCGCTTCGAGCGCGTGCCGTGCGGTCACGATGTAGCGCGACGTGCGGTTCGGGCGCGCGTCCTCGGGATGATCGGGGTTCGCGAACAAAAGCTCGCCGAACTGCACGACGATGACGCCGTCGTCGGAGAGGTGTTGCAGGCTCTCTTGGATCATCTCCGATGTGTAGAGGTAGCTCTCGGAGAGCACGAACGCGCCAGAGCTGGCCGCGTTGTTCGCGGCGTAGCTGTCGGGTGCAACGAACCAGATGAGGTCGTACTCGCGATCAGAGCGAGCCAGATAGGTACGTCCGTCGCCCTGGTGCAGCTCCACCTCGGGTCGGCCCGGGAGGTTGCCGGTTGCGTCGCGGAAGTCCTCGCGGAGGAAGCGGACCGTCACGGGGTTGAGCTCGACGGCTTCGATGTTCTTGGCCCCGAAGTGCAGCGAACCCAGAATTTCGTTCCCTCCGGCGGAACCGATGATGAGGGTGCGCTCGGGCGGGTCGCCGAGGACTTCGAACGGAATGCGCCGCGGGTCGGTATCGAACCACGTGAGCCCTTCGACGTCGCCGTTCCATCGATGCATGCCTGCGCCATAGGCGCCGTCGTGCACCAAGAGCCAGGCGTTGCCCTCGGCGGGCCAGTTCGTTCGGGTTTGCGGGACAACCTGCGCGTCCACCCGGAACACTGGGCCCCAGTCGCTCGCCGACGGTTCGTCGGCCTTGGTGCTCGCCACGTAGCGGGTCTTGTCGGCGTCGGGGATGACCTCGGGGATCCACGCTTGGTGGACGAGCATGATGATCATCACGATGGCGGCCAGCCACCCAACGCAGTCGTGCAGCACGGCGGCGTCGCCACGCCCTCGGTCCGAACGCGGCAGCATCCAGAGGCCCACGGCGAGGAAGAGCGCAGCGGCGAAGACGATGACCGCAGGCGGGCCGAACTCCGAGATCAACGGGATCGCACCGACGCAGGCCAAGCCCGCGGCGGCGAGGTCGGCGAAGTAGAGGCGTCCGATGTCGTCGCGCGCCCGCCCGAGCAAGGTCGCCAGCATCACGCCGGTGGCCACGAACGTCGCATAGATCGCGAAACAGATGAGCCCGAGCTCCGCCAGGTTCTTGAGCGCCGTGCGAGTGATCGCGCCGCCCTCGCGGTCGAAGATGTTCAGTCCGTCGTGCGCCCAGATCGCTTTGCTCTGGATCGTGCGACGGGCCACGAGCGCATAGCCCGCGACCGTTGCGATGGCGCCCCAGATCGAACAGGTGGCCACGATCCAACGCGTCGACGCACGCTTGAGCGCGGGAAACATACTCACCGCGATGCCGCCCGAACCGATCCCGAGCAGGGCGAGCCCGATGACCAGATAGCTGTAGTAATAGAACAGCTTGTAGGAGATGATCCGCGTGTAGGCGACCTCGAGCAAGATGCCCGCGAGGCTCACGACCGCGATGGCAACGGTGTTGCGGAGGCGCTCGGATTTGTCGGTCGGCGTCGAGGTCACGTCGAGGTCACGCAGTTTCCGCTCGAAGGGCGAGGTATCCCGAAAGGGATCGGGGCAGCGTACCGGTCGAGCTCAGGCGACCTCGGCCACGAGGCGCTCGTACTCATCGATCTGTGTGCGGACGACCGCCAGGCTGGCGGTCCAGAACTCCCCGTCACGGATGTCGATGTCGAACCGGCCGGCGAGCGTCGCCGCGTCGGCCATCCCCGTGCTCGACAGCAAGTCGGTATAGCCGGCCCGAAACTGCTCGGCGTCGCGTCGGTACCGTTCGTACAGCCCGAGTCCGAACAGCAGTCCGTAGGTGTAGGGCCAGTTGTAGAACGGCGTGAAGTAGTGCGCCTTGACCGCCCACATGTACCGATGGCGATGGTCGCGATGCAAACCGTCGCCGTAGGCCTGCTCTTGTGCTTCGAGCATGAGTTCATTGAGTTCGGTCGGCGACAACGCGGTGCGCTGTCGACGTCGGCACAGTTCCGACTCGAACCGGAATCGGCTGTGAATATCGACCACCACCTGGGAAGAGCCAACCAAGTTCGTGTCGAGCAGCGCGAGCCGACTCCACGCGTCGGTCGCACTTGCGAGCGCGTGATCGAACAGCAATGTCTCACAGAAAATTGACGCGGTCTCGGCGAGCGCCATCGGCGTGCGTTGCTGGATCGGCGTGCGCTCCGCGAGGGCAACATTGTGAAAGGCGTGGCCGAGCTCGTGGGCCAACGTCGACACAGCGTCGATGCTGCCGTCGAAGTTCATCATGATGCGGCTCGCTCCGTGACCGAGCGACGCGCAATAGGCGCCGCCACGTTTCCCGTCGCGGATCTCGCCGTCGATCCACCGCTCGTCGAAGGCCCGGTCGGCCAAGGCCAAGAGTTCGGGGGAGAACGTGCCGAACGCGTCGCGCACCAAAGCGCTCGCCGACGACCAATCGACTTCGGGCGCCGCGCCAACGGGCGCGAAGAGATCCCACCACGGAAGTCCCTCGGTGTGGCCGAGGAGTCGAGCCTTGGCTCGGAAATAGCGGCGGAAGTCGGGCAACGATGCGACCACGGCTGCGGTCATCGCGTCGAGCGTGGCCCGGTCGACTGCGTTCACCTGGAGCGCCGGAGCGAGGTCGTCGTCCCATCGGCGACGTCGATTCAGCACGGCGAGTTCGCCCTTGGCACCGTTCAACGCCGCTGCGAGTGGGACCTCGACCGTCGCCCAGGCCCGCAACTCGCCGAGGTATGCCTCGTGCCGGCGCGCCGCGTCCGGGTGGGTCGCGAGGCCGCGCGCCAGCGCCATCGGAACGGTTTCGGTGGTCCCGTCGATCTCGAACGTGACGAGCAGCTGGGAGGAGATGTCGCCGTGGAGACGGGCCCACGCCAACCCACCACTCGGCCCGAGTGCCGCCGCCAGCGACTCCTCCGACTCCGACATCTGCAGATCGGCAGTCTCGTGCAACGTGTGGAGGAAGTGCGCATGCGCGCCGGCGGTCTCGGATCCTCGGGTGAGCGGATCGGCACCAAGTGCTGCGATCCACTTGCCGAGCCGTTTGGTGAGCGGACCCAGCATCGAGGTGCGGCTCTGGAGTTCGACCGTCAGCGCCGCCGCGCGGTCGTTGCGGCTATCGGTCGTGACCAGGGCATAGAGGTACGTGTTGAGCCGACGTAGTCGTTCCTGGAGGTCGTTCGTGACGTCGAGGATCTCGCGCAGGGCCGCGTGGTCCGCCTCGGTCGGATTGGCGCCATGGCGGTCGCGAATCCCGAGTTCGTCGTAGCGGGCGACGAGCCGGTCGACGTCAGCAAACGCCAACTCGAGCTGATCGCCGAACGTGCGATCGGTGAGCGAAGCGAAGATCGATTCGAGTTCCCAATGTGGCGCTGTGCCGACCATGGCTGCAACGTACCGTGCGACGCCCGTGATCCCGCGGTGCCCGATGACCCCACAGCGCCGGGTCGGCCCCGAGGTACGCCGACCGCCGGGGCCCAGTCGGATCGTGTCCCGACTGGCGCCGACGGACCCACGAGATGAAGCATGCTCCGATGAGCGATCCCCGCATCCGACTCGACTTCGACGGTCCGATCGCGATCGTCACCAACAACCATCCGGCGAAGCACAATGCGTTCGACGACGACATGGACTTGGCGTTGTTCGAGGCCTTCGCCGAGATCAAGTCGCGTCGTGACGTGCGTTGTGTGATCTGGCGAGGCGAAGGCAAGTCGTTCTCGTCGGGGCGTGACGTCGGTGTGATCGGAGCGCACCAGGTTCCGCTCTCGCACCACGAACTGATGACGCGCGGTCACCGTGGAATCCTCCAGATCTTCGACATTGACGCCCCGATCATCGTGGCGGTGCAAGGCTGGGCCATCGGCGCGTCGTTTCAGCGTGCTCTCCTCTGCGATCTCCGAGTCGCCGCGCAAGGCGCACGGTTCATGTTGCCCGAGGTGACCCACGGGGTGATCCCCGACACGGGCGGCGTGGCACGGTTGTACGAGATGGTCGGACACGGACTCACCCTCGATCTCGTCCTGACCGGTCGCGCCCTGAACGCGGATGAAGCACTCCACCACGGCGTCGTGTCTCGAGTCGTTCCTCCCGAAACCCTCGACGACACGGTGCGCGAGATGGCCGACAAGATCGTCGCTGCGCCCGCGGTGACCGTGAAGATGGCGCGACGGGTGGTCAACCATCTCGGTGAGCCGGTCGTGCGCGCCGCGATGGCCGAGGAGTTGATCGCCCAGACGTTCATCAACAAGTCGGACGATTACGCCGAGTTCCGGGCGGCGCGCGCCCAAGATCGCACCGCGCAGTACACAGGGAGCTGAGACCACATGACGGACACGCAGTCGCCGCAAGGACTCCCGGAACCGCCCCCGATCGGAACCTCAGCGCTGCCGCCCGACACCTTCGCGGGCCATGCGGTCGTGGTGACGGGCGGCGGAACCGGGCTCGGTCGCGCAATCGCCTCGGAGTTCGCCCGCCTCGGTGCCGCCATCGTGATCGCGAGTCGCAAGCCCGAACACCTCGAACAAGGCGTCCGAGCGATCGAGGAGATCGGCGGACAGGTGATGGCCGTCGGCTGCGACATCCGTGAGCCCGAACAGATCGCGGCCGCCTTCGCCGCAGCCGAGGAGCGGTTCGGACTTCCCGCCACCCTCGTCAACAACGCCGCGGCGAACTTCCCGGTGCCCGCGGAAGATATGTCCCCGAACGCATGGCGGACCGTCGTCGACATCACACTGAACGGGACCTTCTTCATGGCCCGGGAGTTCGCTCGGCGCCACCTCCTCGCGGGCACGTCCGCCTCGATCATCAACGTCGGCGCGAGTTACGCATGGACCGGCGGACCAGGATTTGCCCACAGTGCGGCAGCCAAGGCCGGCGTGAAGAACCTCACCGAGACCTTGGCCGTGGAATGGGCGCCGTACGGGATTCGCGTCAACGGTCTGGTGCCCGGGCTGTTTCCCCACGAGGACATGACCGCCGACATCCAGGGGAATCTGGCGCGCACGAGCGACAAAGACGAGTGTCAGCCGGCGTTGCGGGTCGGTCGCCTGCGGGAGTTGGGCTGGGCTGCGACCTACCTGGCTTCACCGTTCGCCGCATTCATCGCAGGACACACACTGGTTGTCGACGGAGCCAACTGGCAACGACGATCACTGACTAATCCGACCGTCGTGACGGTTCGGGATCAGATGGGCAAGGGGCCCTTCGTCGGCGAGTGACGCGACCGCGGCACACGCGTCACAGCGTGCCGTCAGCGAGCATCTCGACGGGATCGCTGCCGTGGAGGATCCCGAGGTAGCCGCCGAAGTCGGCGATGGCGTCGTGGACGGCGTAGCCGATGAGTTCTTGCGCTGCCCGCGGCAACGTGCGCGCGACCTCGGGTGGCGTGCCGAGGTAGTTGTTCTCCTCAGTGCGCAGCCATCCGAGACAGAACGAGAGGTGAAACGCGCGCCGCCATTCGTCGGTTGTCGTATTGGCACCGCCGCCGTGCAAGGTCGACCCGAGGTAGAACACCGCGCTGCCGGCCGGCATGTGAGCGACGGCGACCTCGGCGTCGCCGACGGCGCGCCAGCGATCGGTGTCGCGGTGGCTCCCCGGAACCACGCGGGTTGCGCCGTTCGCTTCGGTCAGGTCGACCAGCGCCCACACCGACGCAACCTGAAGATGCGGACGAGGTTGTGGAAAGTGAATCCACACATCCTCGTCGCGATGCAGCATCTGCGCGGTCGCTCCCGGCCCGCGATCGAGGATCGACGCGATGTTGAGCTGATAACGCGCACAGTTCGGGAGCAACACCGCATTGCACACGGCTGCGAAGGCCGGGTGCAACAGCACGTGGTCGACGAAGGCGGGCGAGCGGCCGGTGAGCGAGTCGACGTGGCGGGTCCGCGGGCCGAAGAACTCGTCGAGCGCGGCGTTGATCTGCTTCGCGCCGATCTCGGCGGACTCGACGAACGGGTCGACCTCGGCATTGATCTGGTCGAGTTGGCGGGCGTCGAGCAATCCTTCGACGATGACGCCGCCGTCGTCGAGCAGGATGGTGACGATGTCGGCGACAGGTGTCGCGACATCGCAGCGTCGGAGTTGCGCAGTGGCCGTCGTCATGGCGGGGAAGTCTCGCAGATTGCGGTCGGTGTCGACCATGATGGGGTCGTGTCGATTCCGCCGCGGGCCGTTGTCACCTTGCCGTGGGACGATGCCGTCGAAGATCCGGTGGCTGCATTGGCCGAGGCGCGATCCGAACATGGTGACACCTTCGTCGTCGAGGCAGCGCAGAGCAGATGGTGGTTCGTGTTCGGCCCGATCGGGGTTCGCTCCTTCTACGAGCTCGCCGAAGACGACGCAAGCAAAGGCGTCGCCGATTGGCAGATGCTGCGACGCAAGCTGCCGCCGGAACTCTTTACGGGCCGACGGATGTTGCCGCACGAGCTCTGGAGCCGCCACGCGACCGAGTCGTACCTCGGCGCGCTCGAGCGATCGATCGACGTTGTGTTCGTCGAAATGGGCGACGCCGGGGAGTTCGAACTCTTCGACTGGACCCGCCGGCTTGGCCATCGGATGGGCCTCGCCAGCTGGGGCGGCGTCACGCCCAGCATCGACCCCATGTTCGATCAACTCCTGGGTTGGTTCGACGTCCTCGATGGCGCGGCCGCGTTCGTCGACCCGGCCGCGACTCGCGCCGTCGCGGCGGGTGGCTACGTCGCCGAACGCGCCGCGCTCTCGTCGCTCGAAGCGTGTTTTGGCGACCGTGTCGAGGAACGCCTCGCCGCCGGCGTCGCTGCGGATGATCTCTTCGATGCAGTGGTCGATCGCTGGCGCGGGGACGATCCCGTCGAACGCCGCATCGGCGTGACGCGTGACGTCGTGCTCATCCACCTGGGTTCGATGTCCAATCTGTTCGCGGCACTTGCGTGGACCGTCGCCGATTTGCTCGCGCATCCGGCGGTCCAACACCGGGTCCTGGGGGGTGAGGTCGGTCTCGCGGAACGGTGTGCGCTCGAGTCGACACGGCTCGCCCAGCGGTCGTTGATGTCGCGAGCTGTTCTGCGCCCCGTCCGGCTGACCACCGAACTCGGGGAGTTCACCGTCGAACCCGGCGACTCCATTGCCACGCTGCTTCCGCTGACGAACACTTCGGCGGCCCCGGGTCTCGACATCTACGACCCCGATCGATGGGATCGCCGCCGCTTACGGGCGACTCCTGGCCTGGCGGCACGTGAACTTGTCGCCACGTTCGGCCACGGGCGCCATACCTGCCCGGCGCAACCGTTTTCGCTCGCGGCGATGACTGCAACGGTCACGCGACTGTTCGATCGCTACGCCTTGGACCCGCGGTACGAACGAGTGGACGCGGTACGCGGCCAGATCGGCGGCGTGGCACGGAGTGCAGCCCCGTGCCACGTGCGTTACTCGCTGCGCTGACGTGCGACGAGCTCGCTGAGGGTCACGATCTCGAAGCCGGCGTCCCGCCAGCCCGCGAGAATGCGTGGCAGCGCAGCCAGTTCGGTGTCCCGTCGCAAGGTGAGACTTTCGTTGGGCTTGCCGTCGTAACTTCCGGTCCCGATGCCGTCGTGCAGATCGACGATCGCGCCAGGCTCGGCCGCCGAGAGCAGATGCTGTTCGACCCCCGCGACATCGTCGTCGGCCAGGGCGCGTGGACCGCGCTGCGCAGTCCAAAACGCAATGTCGAGTCCGAGATCGCCGCACGCGATCAACGTGGCGGTCGTGATCTCGCCGCGAGGTGGTCGATACCAGCGCACGGTCGTACCGGCCGGCTGCTCCAAGACCGACTGCGCCCTCGCGATGTTGTCGACGACGGCTGCTCGGTCGAGTCGCAAGGCGCTGATGTGTTCGTGGCTGTGGTTCCCGATCTCATGACCGGCGGCCACGACCCGCGCGAGCAGGTCCGGGTGGCGTTGCGCAAGTACCCCGATCATGAAGAAGGTGGCCCGCGCCTCGAACTCGACCAAGATGTCGAGGACCGCGGGGGTGTAGCGGGTCGTCGGCCCATCGTCGAACGTCAATGCGATGGCGCGATCCGTCGTGTCGACCGACCAGTAGACCGATGTCTTGCCGCGTTGTGATCGAGGGGCGACGGAGTCGAGCAGATGCGGCGGGTAGGGGTTGGCGACTGCCTGCGTGACCGCCGAACCGAGAACGACTCCTGCGGCGGTTGTCGCGCCCGCTCCCGCGAACCTCCTGAGGAATCGGCGTCGATCCATTGCGGCAATGTAGTGGGCGCCGGTCGCATGACCTTGCGGGGTCAGCCGGTGCCGCCGACCGTTTCCGCGACGGGATCGGGGAATCCGTCGAGATTCCGCAGCGCTGGGAAGGCGAACCACCACACGATCGCGATGGCAAGGGTCGCGACTCCACCGCTCACGACCGCGCCGGTCGTTCCGACCAGCTTCGCCGCGACTCCGGACTCGAACGCACCCAACTCGTTGCTCGCCCCGATGAACACGTTCTCGACCGCCAAGACGCGACCGCGACGGTCGGGTGGTGTTGCGAGTGGGACGAGCGTCGCTCGGATGTACACGCTGACGGCGTCGGCTCCCGACAGCAACGCGAGTGCGATGAACGCGACGACGTAGTTGGTCGTCAACCCGAGCACGATCGTGAAGAAGCCGAAGACGGCCACGGTGCGGAGGAGGGTGCGCCCGATCGCGCGTTGCAACGGGCGCATCGACAGGACCGCCGTTGCGACGCCCGCGCCGATGCCAACGGCCGCCCGAAGCCAGCCGAGCCCAACCGCACCGACTCCGAGTCGCTCGTCGGCAATGGCAGGGAGCAGCGCGACCGCACCGCCGAACAGGACCGCGAACAAGTCCAGCGAGATTGCTCCGAGCAGGACCGGACGCTGGCGGATGAAGCGGAGGCCTTCGAAGGCGTCGTGGAGCGACGGAGGCGTGAGCTCGTCGTGATGACGCCGTGTGTGCGATGGGTCGACGAACAGGATCGCACCGCTCCCCAGCCCGAGCAGCGCTGCGACGAGCAGGAACGGGGCAACCGGGTCGACGGCGTACGCGAACCCTCCGAGCACTGGCCCCACGATCGAGGCGATCTGCCAGGTGATGGAGAAGCGTGCCACCAGCCACGGAAGGTCGGCAGTGTCGACGATGTCGCTTGGGATCGCGCGGGCGGCCGGTGCCATGAAGGCGCGACAGATCCCCAGGGCGACCACGAGGGTGAAGATCGGTCCGAGCCCACCGTCCGAATCGTTCGCCAGTGTCGCCAGCACGCCGATCGCGACCGCCTCGCTGGCGGCAGCGAGTGCGACGATCCGACGACGGTCGTGGCGATCGGCGACCGACCCCGTCACCAGGACGAGCAGGGCGGCGGGTGCGAACTCGGCGAGCCCCAGCCAGCCGAGGTCGAGCGCGTCGCCGGTGCGGTCGTAGACGAGCTTTCCCAGCGCGATCACACTGGCGGCGCTCGCTGTCGACGTCGCGCCCGCGGCGACGAGGAACGCGACCACCGATCGGTTTCTCATCGCGGACTCACGGCGTCGACCGTAGCGGGCACCTCGACTCGGTCAGCCCAGATCGATGCTCGCGTCGCTCGGACGATCGCCGAGGAGATACCTCGGGCCTGCACCGAGCACCGCGGCCGCATCGGCCGGGTTGTAGAGCGCGCAGGCGCGAAACGTCAAACAGCCACACCCGATGCACTCGCTCAGCTCGTCGCGCAACCGGGTCAGTCGGGCGATCTCGTCGTCGAGGCGCGGGCGCCAGGACCGTGAGAGTCGCTGCCAGTCGGACTTGGTCGGAGTGCGACGGTCGGGCAACGTGGCCAGCGCATCGCGAATCTCTTGGAGCGACAGACCAATGCGTTGGGCCACGCGAATGAACGCGATCCGCCGCAGCACGTCGCGCGCGAAGCGCCGCTGGTTCCCCGCACTTCGTCGGCTGGTGATGAGGTGCTCCTTCTCGTAGAACCGGAGCGTCGTAGCGCTCACCCCAGAACGTTCGGCCACCTCGCCGATCGTGAGCAGTTCGTCCATCCTGCGATCATTGCTTGACTTGAAGTGAACTTCAACTCGTAACGTGAACCCAATGGATGCACCGCCGACGCGCACGCCCGACCCGCCGATCGTCACGACGGTCGCACAGACGGTGGCGCAACCTCGTCGCGATCCGGCGAACTCCTTTGTGCTGCATGCTCCGCTCGAGTTGCTCGCCCGAGTCGGCCTGGTCCGGCTGGCGCCCCCGGAGTATCGGGCTGCGGTCACGGAGCGTTTCCGAGCAATGGTCGACGAGTGGAATGCGTTCTCCGAGCCCGTCGACGCACCGGCAGAGGACGCGATCCCGTCGTCGGCCGGGGCGAGCGCTGCCCTCCTGTCGGACGCGCTCGACGCCGGTTCGGTCGAAACGGCCGACGCTGCCGCGATCGGTTGCACGCGTACGTTTCGCCCCGACGAGTTCGGTGCCTTGCTCGGCTCCTCGGTGTTGACCCGCACCAGCGCGGCCGCCCACGCCGGAATCTTCTTCCACTTGCTGCCACGGGTCGCGCCACGCGGCGAAGTCTCATCGGCCGTCTTTCGTCCGCTGGCACGCGAGTTGGCTCGGCAACCGGATTGGCGCATTCGCTGGTGCGATGAGCTGGCCCCGTCTGATGCGTCGGCCGAAGACCTGTTCGCCGCGATCGCAGCGACGCCGACCGTCGAGGCACACCCAGCAGGCTTCGTCCACCCGACGATGATGCGCGTCGAAGAGACCGGCATTGCCGATGATCTGCTCCGACATTGCATTCCCTCGAACCACCACGTCGCGGCGGCGCGAGTGCTGCAGCGAGCAGCCGCCCTCACGATGCTCCAGGAGCCGGACGAGCACGCACCGTACGGGTGGAGCCATGCGTTGACGATGACCCAAGGTGTGCTGTCGCTCGTCGACGCAGGTCCGGACCCGACGCACGTGATTGCGATCGCGGCGACCTATCTCGTCGGGTTCCGCGCATCGTTCGCGCGCCGAGCGCTGCGCGCCGGCGACCGACCCGAACGCAGCGACCTTCACTGGAGCGATGCCCTCGACGCCGGTTCGGCGGCAGCCGCCGGTTCGGTTTTTCACGCTGAACGAAGCGAGCACGAGGCGATCGTCAGGACGCTCGCGGGCCGAGGCGCCTCCCATCCCGATGCGCATCTCGCCAAGTACACGCTGGCGTGTTTCGATGCCGCAGCGTTCGATCCGGAAGCGACGGCGATCTACCTCGCCGCAGCTGCGCATCTTCATGGGGTCTGGGCGAGCGGGCCAGGCGGCTTCGATGGGTGACGTCCTCCGATTCCGTGCACGGGCTCGGAGCGCGACGTTCAGTGGTCGGGTACGTCGAACGCCGTGAACGCGGACCCATCGAAGCGCCCGAGCGAGGAGTAGCGCCGACGTGCGAAGCGCCACCGCCCGTCGTTGCGTACGAAATCGTCGCGATAGAGGCCGAACGCCTGACTGAAGGTCCCCGAGGCAGGCTCGTGACGAAGCTCGCAGATGTACATGCGCCCGACCGCCAGGTCGGGTCCCGCCGCTTCGGCCGTGAGATTCAGGATCGACAACACGAAGAAGTCGAAGTTGGCAATCGCCGAGTCGATGAAGGAGGCGATCGCTGCGCCGCCGGTGAAGTGGAGCTCGTGGCCTCGCAAGTCGAGGTGGATCGGGCAATCGTCCGTGAAGAGGTCGGGCATGTCCGACCACGCCCGGCGGGTCACGATGTCGGCGTAGCGACGGCGGAGGTTGTCGAGTGCGATCACGGCCGCAGGATCGGTGCTGGGCGAGATGTCCACGCGGTTGACTGTAGAAGCGATTGCCCGGTCGATCCGCGTCGCGGGCTGGCGACGAGACGACGGGTTGGCGCTCGGCGCCACCTCGGACGCGAACCGTTCTCGCGGTGGCGTAACGTCGGGTCGTGCCGAGTGTGAACTTCGAAGGTGAGACCCACGCCGAGATCGTGAGCAAGGTGCGGCGTTGGCTTGCGTCCGTGGATGGGGAAACGAGCGCGAACCTCTCCATGACGCAGGTTGTCGAGCAGAGCGCCGAACTCACGAAGAACGCGCTGCGCGTCATCGCCGGAGCGGCGCCGGGACCCCTCGCCCAGAGCGACGTTGTACGGGCGCTCACCGAAATGGGATACAGCGCCACCGACACGACGAAGAAGGCGGTGATCGACGGACTCGATTCGGTCGACCGGCTCACCGGTGGCAGCGTGGTGTCGAAGCTGAAGGACGCCGGCGCGAACGTCGCCTACGCGATGAACGCGCAAGTTGCCAAGAGCGTCTTGGAGACCCTCAAGCGCATGTGATCGCGCCGACGTCCCTGCCGGCTCTCGAGCGCGAAGGAGGTGAGATCAGTGACCAAGACATCGAAACTGCCGCGGTTGACCGAACCGCTCGTACGCGTCGACGGCGAGCTCGTGACCGCTTCGTGGTCCGAAGCGGTTGGGCGGGCCGCTCGTGGGTTTGCGCAGGCTCGAGACGACCACGGACCCGACGCATTCGGCATCTTCAGTTGCTCCAAGAGTACGAACGAGATGAACTACGCCGCGCAGAAGTTCGCTCGTACCGTGGTCGGCACGAACAACATCGACAGCTGCAACCGCACTTGACACGCTCCCAGCGTCGTCGGTCTGGCGACAGTGTTCGGAGCGGGCGGAGGTACGAGCAGCTACCGCGAGATCGAAGACGCTGACGTCATCGTGCTCTGGGGATCGAACGCTCGCGAGGCGCACCCGATTTTCTTTCACCACGTCCTTGCCGGTCTGCGCAAGGGAGCGTCGATGTACGTCGTTGACCCGCGACGAACCGCCAGCGCCGCGTTCGCCGACGTCTGGCTCGGACTCGATGTCGGCAGCGACATCGCGCTCGCGAACGGGGTCGCACGGGAGATCATCGCTGCCGGACTCGTCGATCGAGAGTTCATCGACGCCGCGACCGACGGATTCGACGAACTCGTCACTGCCGTCGAACCGTGGACACTCGACCGCACGGCTGCGATTACGGGGCTGCCACAACTCCAGATTCGCGATTTCGCGCACGCGATCGGTGGTGCTCGTCGATTGCAACTGTGTTGGACGCTCGGCATCACCGAGCACATCACCGCCGTCGACAACGTGTTCGCGTTGATCAACCTCGCCCTGCTCACGGGCAACGTCGGGCGATGGGGGAGCGGCCTCGTACCGCTCCGCGGACAGAACAACGTCCAAGGCGGAGGCGACATGGGCGCGATCCCGGCGCGCCTCCCTGGCTTCGCTGACCTCACCGACGCTTCGGAGCGCGCACCGTTCGAGCGGATGTGGCAAGCCGCGGTGCCATCGCGACCGGGCCTGCACCTGTCCCAGATGTTCGAGGCAATGCACTCCGGATCCCTGCGCGCACTCTGGGTCATCGGCGAGAACCCCGCCGACTCCGAGGCCGACGGAGAACACGCACGGGCTGCGTTGGGTGCCCTCGACATATTGGTCGTCCAGGATCTGTACCTGACCCGCACCGCGGCGATGGCCGACGTCGTGTTCCCGGCTGCCGCAGGCTGGGCCGAAACCGACGGCACCGTCACGAACAGCGAACGCCGTGTGCAACGCGTCCGCGCGGCCGTCGCGCCTCCTGGTCAGGCTCGCGACGACCTCGCCATCGTGTTCGACCTCGCCGCAGCATTCGGTCACGACTGGGGCGCGCCGAATGCAGAAACTGTGTGGAACGAGGTCCGAAGTTTGTCGCGCAACCATGCGGGGATGTCGTACCAACGTCTCGACACCCTCGGCGGATTGCAATGGCCGTGCCTCGACGACGACGATCTCGGCGCACCGTTCCTGCACGGTCGGTTATGGGCGCGCCCGATCGAGGGGCCGCGTGCGCCACTGCAATGCGTCGAGTGGCAGCCGCCGGCCGACGCGCTCGACGAACACTTCCCACTTCGATTGACCACGGGTCGCGTCCTCGACGGCTACAACACCGGTGTGCAGACGGCCCGCTTTCCCTCGCCCATTCGTTCCGGGGCGACGCTCGATCTCGCCGCCGCAACGGCCATGCGGTACGCCGTCGACGATGGTGAGGTCGTGCGGGTGGTGTCTCGCCGCGGGGCAATCCCGATGACGGTGCGCATCGTCGAGTCGTTACCGCCTGATCTGGCGTTCACGACGTTCCACTTCCCCGAGATCGCCGACGTCAATCGACTGACTGCCGATGCGTGGGACCCCAAGTCCGGCACGGCAGAGTTCAAGGCGACCGCGATTCGCCTCGAGTCCATCGATGCCGACACGCAGGGTGGTCGTGCGTGAGCGATCTGCACGTCGGCTCCGAACGGGCCGACGACGCCGAGGCCGCCGCGATCGAGCGGGTACTCGCAACCACTGGACCCGCCGTCGCCCGCGTCTCGGCGCGGGTCACGCTCGGGGGCATGCAGGCCACGGCGTCGCGCCGTCATTTGCTGCTGCCTGGATTGTGGGCGCTCCAGGACGCCGTGGGCTGGATCAGCCCCGGCGGTCTCAACTCGCTCTGCCTCGCCCTCGGCGTGCCGCCCGCGGAGGGCTATGGCGTCGCAACGTTCTACGACCTGCTTCGCACCGAGCGGCCGTCGACGACGATCGAACGGCGCTGTGACGACCTGGCGTGCCTGCTCGCGATCGAACCCCCGATCCCGACCGACGTCGATGCGGTCGAGTCGTCGCCGTGCTTGGGCCAATGCGATCGAGGTGCGGCGAGTCTGATCCAAACCTGCGGTGCTCCACCGCGCATCGAGACACCGGATCGCGAGCCTCGGGTCGACGCAGGCCCCAGCCCCCGGCTGCTGCGTCGAGCGCTCACCGGCGCGGTGACCTCGCTGGCGGATTATCGAGCGCTGGGCGGATTCGTCGCCCTGGCTGCCGCGCGAACGATGGGCGCCGAGGCCGTTGTGGATGCGGTGACGGCCGCGGGTCTGCGTGGGCGCGGTGGTGCCGCGTTCCCGACCGGAGCGAAGTGGCGGGCCGTCGCGTCCGAAACGGCGACGGAAAAACACGTCGTCGCCAACGCCGACGAGTCGGAACCGGGAACGTTCAAGGACCGAGTCCTGATGGAACGCGATCCGTTCTCGCTGATCGAAGCCTTGGCCGTGGCCGGCTTTGCGGTCGGTGCTCGGACGGGCTGGATCTATGTGCGCGGCGAATATCCCGAGGCATACCAGCGGCTGGTCGCCGCCCTCGACGAGTCGAGTGCGGCGGGACTCCTCGAGGGCATCACAATCGAGATCCGACGCGGTGCAGGCGCCTACATCTGCGGCGAAGAGACCGCACTCCTCGAATCGATCGAGGGCTACCGCGGCGAACCACGCAACAAGCCTCCCTACCCGACGACACACGGTCTGTTCGGTGCGCCGACGGTGATCAACAACGTCGAGACGTTGATCAACGTCCTCGACATCGTCGAACACGGTCCCGATGCCTGGCGGTCCGTCGGGACCCACGACTCACCGGGGACGCGGTTGCTGTGCCTGAGCGGACACGTCGAGCATCCGGGGGTGTACGAACGTCCGATGGGCGTTCGCCTCGCTGATGTGATCGCCGAGGCGGGTGGTGTGCGCGGCGCTCGCCCGCTGCAAGCCGTGCTCCTCGGCGGCGCGGCCGGGGCGTTCGTGCATCCGGACCAACGCGACCTCGAGCTGAGCTTCGAGGCCGCTCACGAGGCCGGCGTCGGATTGGGAAGCGGCGTCGTCATGCTGTTCGACGACACCGTCGATCTCCGCGCAGTGGTTCGGCGCGCTGCACGGTTCTTCGCGCATGAGTCGTGCGGGCAATGCGTCCCTTGTCGTGTCGGAACCCAGCGACAAGTCGAAGTGCTCACGAGCGAACGTCCCGATACGGCACTGCTCGACGATCTCGAGCAGGTGATGCGCGACGCGAGCATCTGCGGACTCGGCCACACCGCGAGCTCCTTGGTGCGATCAGCTCGGACGCTTGGAGTCCTATGACCATCGAACTCCGCATCGACGACGCAATCGTCACTGCCGAGCAAGGCGACACGATTCGCGATGTCGCGGCTCGCCACGGTGTCGAAATCCCGACCTTGTGTTGGGCCGCGAACCTCACACCGGTCAACGTGTGTCGGTTGTGCGTCGTAGAGGTCGAAGGATCTCGCCCACTCGTCCCAGCATGTTCTCGTCCTGTCGAAGCCGACATGGTCGTGAGCACGAACTCCCATCGGGTGCGCACCAGTCGTCGCATGGTGCTCGAACTCTTGGCGTCGTCGGTCGACCTCGACCGGGCCGAGCCCGAACTGCTCGATCAGATCGAGGAGTACGGCGCACGTCCGGAACGATTTGCGGCGGGGGCGACCAAGCATGCACCGGTGAAGCAGCAAGACGAGCTCTACGTGCGCGACTACCAGCGTTGTGTGCTCTGTTACAAGTGCGTCGAGGCGTGCGGCGACGACGCGCAGCACACGTTCGCGATCTCGGTGGCCGGGCGCGGCTTCGACGCGCATATCTCCACAGAGTTCGACACGGCACTACCGGACAGCGCCTGCGTCTACTGCGGCAACTGCATCGCCGTGTGCCCAACCGGCGCGCTCACCCCGCTCACCGAGTTCGTCCGGCGCGAGGCAGGGGAGTGGCGCCCCGACCAACAATCCGTCACGCGCACGGTGTGCGCGTTCTGTGGGGTCGGATGCAACCTCGATCTGCATGTCCAGGACGGCGAAGTCGTCAAGGTCACGAGCCCGGCCGACCATGACATCACCCAGGGGAACCTCTGCATCAAGGGCCGCTTCGGCTGGCAACACCTTCGTTAGGAGCGCTGGCCCGCCTGCCAGCACCTCTGGGTCGTCCACGCTGGGTCGCCCACGTAGTCCGTATGATCCCGCCGTGCACGACGAACGCGAAGTCATCGAAACTCGAATTCGGCGCGCCCTGCGCGAACGGATTCGTCCTGCAGTCGAAGGCGCGCGAGTGGCGCTCGACCTCGAAGCGTGGACCGCGCCGGGTGAGCCGGTCAGCTTTGCCGAAGCGATGGCGCAGTCGTTCGAACCGATCGCCGTGGGTCAGGGCTGGGCTCGGCCGTGGGGGACGACGTGGCTGCGGATGCGTGGCACGGTGCCCGCACACTGGGTCGAGGCGTCGGTGGCCGCCAGCGTCGACATCGGGTTCACGGGCGTGGGCCCGGGATTCACCGCGGAGGCGATGTTCTGGAACCACGACGGGTCGCCGCGTTCGGGTCTGCATCCGGAACGACGCCAGCTGTTGTTGGACGATGTCGTGGCGGGCGACACGGTCGAGCTGATTCTCGAGGCGGCCGCGAACCCGCCGATTCTTCCGCCGGTCACGCCGTTGGGCGCGTGGGAGACCGCCGGTGACCGACCCTTCTATACGTTGCGACGCGCGGACCTCGTCGTGCGCAATCCAGAGGTCGAAGCGCTCGTGCACGACCTCGATGTGCTCTCAGGTCTGATGCGAGTCCTGGCGCTCGACGACCCACGTCGGACCAGGATCTTGCGATCGCTCGAACGCGCGATCGACGCACTCGACCTCGACGATCCGGTGGGGAGTGCGGGGCGCGTCCGAGCCATGCTCCAGCCCGCACTCGCGGTGCGGGCGCGCGACGGCGAGCACACCATCATCGGGGTTGGCCACGCCCACATCGACTCCGCCTGGCTCTGGCCGATCCGGGAAACGATGCGAAAGTGCGCCCGGACCTTTACGAACGCTGTCGACTTGATGGATTCCGATACGGATTACGTCTTCGTGTGTTCGCAGGCGCAACAGTTCGCGTGGATCGAAGAACAACATCCCGCATTGTTCGAGCGCATCCGCCAACGGGTTGCCGACGGCCGGTTCGTCCCGGTCGGCGGGATGTGGGTCGAAGCCGACATGAACTTGCCGAGCGGGGAGTCGATCGCGCGCCAACTCGTCTACGGACAGCGCTACTTCGACTCTCGGTTCGGACTTCGGTGCCGCGAGGTCTGGATCCCCGACGTCTTCGGCTACCCCGGTTCGCTGCCGCAGATCTTCGCGGCGGGCGGCTGCGATCGCTTCGTGACCCAGAAGCTGTCGTGGAACAAGCAGAATCGACTGCCGCATCACACATTCCGCTGGACCGGGATCGACGGAACCAGCGTCCTCACGCACTTCCCGCCCATCGACAGCTACAACGCGCTCGTGATCCCGAAGGAACTCGCGCACGCGGTTCGCAACTTCCGTGACCACGCGTGGAGCACCGTCTCCTTGATGCCGTACGGCCACGGGGATGGCGGTGGGGGGCCGACTCGTGAGATGGTCGAACGCGCGCATCGGCTTGCCGACCTCGACGGCATGCCTCGGGTGCAACTCGGCACGGTCGACGACTTCTTCGCGCGGGTCGAGGCCGACATCGCTGCCGATCCGGCCGCCGTACCCGAGTGGCGGGGCGAGTTGTACTTCGAAATGCATCGGGGCACGTACACGAGCCAATCGAACACCAAGATCGGAAATCGTCGCGCTGAGCATCTGCTGCGAGAGGCCGAACTCTGGCACGCGTATTTGGACGGTGGGCCGCGCGCAGAGATCGAGGAGCTGTGGAAGACGATCCTGCTGTTGCAGTTCCACGACATCATTCCCGGCAGTTCGATCGCATGGGTGTACGAGGATGCCGAACGCGACTATGCCCGGGTCAACGCGCGACTCGAAGCCATCGTGGCTGATGCGCTCCGCCAACTCGCGCCGAGTGATCTGACGGTTGCGAACGCAGCGACGCACGCGCGCGACGAGATCATCGAAGCGGACCTGGTGCCAACGACGGTTCCCGCCGATGCTCCGGTCCAGGTCCTTGCGAGCGGTCGCCACGCTGTCCGCGTTCGGGCGCCGGGTCTGGCCCTCGGGTTGGCCACGCCCGATGCGGTCGAGGGTGCGGTGGAGCTGGGGACGTCGTCGATGAGCAACGGTCTGGTTTCGCTCGTGTGGGACGAGCTCGGACGGCTCACGTCGGTGCGGGACGAGCGAGTGGGGCGAGAACTGCTGCGACCGGGGGCGTTGGGCGCGGAGATCGAACTCGCTCCCGACTTCCCCAACGAGTACGACGCATGGGATCTGGAGTCGTGGGCGCGTCGCAACGGAGAGACCATCGATGCGTGTGACACGATCGAGATCGTCGACGGCGGCCCGCTGGTCGGCCGGGTGCGGGTGACCCGCACGTTCGACGCATCGACGATCGCCGTCACTTACGTCGTGCGAGCGATGAGCCCGCGCATCGATGTCGAACTCTCGATCGACTGGCACCACCGGGAGCGTCTCTTGTCGATCGCGTTTCCGTGGGCCGTGCATGCCGATGTCGCGCACTGCGATATCCAGTTCGGTCACGTCGCGCGGCCGACGCATCGCAACACCAGTTGGGACGCAGCCAAGTTCGAGGTGTGTGCGCATCGGTGGGTCGACGTCAGCGAGCCCGGCTTCGGGGTGGCGGTGCTCAACGACGGCCGGTACGGCCACAGCGTGTCGGACGGGATCGTTCGGGTGTCGCTCCAACGCGGCGCACGTTTTCCCGACCCGATGGCCGACGACGGGCATCACGACGTGCGGCTCGCGGTGTTCCCGCATGGCGGTGATCTGGCCGCCGTGGCGCAGGCCGCCGAAGGGTTCAACCTTCCGCTGCGGGTGGTGCGCGGGGTGGCGGCGGCGGTGCCGGCACCGCTGGTCACCGTGGATGCGCCGAACGTGCTGGTGAGCGCAGTGAAGCAGGCGGACGCCGGAGCTGATTTGGTGGTGCGCATGTGGGAGGCGATCGGGGCGCGGGCCACGGTGACCTCCCTCGGCGATGGTGTCGTGCGCACGAACCTCCTCGAGGAACCCATCGCGGCCCCCGAGTCCGCCCCCCTCGAACTCCGCCCCTTCGAACTCATCACCCTCCAGGTGCGTCGATAGGGTCCGGAATCCGGGTCCTATCGACGCACCTTCTAGGCTCCGCGGCATGACGGGTGTACGGACTGACTGGACGCGCGACGAGGTCGCGGCGCTGTACGCGCGGCCGTTCCTCGACCTCGTGCGTCACGCCGCCGAGGTGCACGCCGAGCACCACGACCCGACCGAAGTCCAGATGTGCCAGCTCCTGTCGATCAAGACCGGCGGCTGCCCCGA
>SXGT01194209.1_pt1 | contig 41294 bp, 34 predicted proteins | sample 3176221 | NCBI WGS metagenome assembly SXGT01 (sample SAMN11356862, study PRJNA531348) | freshwater metagenome | isolation source: freshwater sample F1-120 | place: China: Fuxian Lake, Yuxi | collected 2017-12-25
CCCGAGCGCTCCTCGACCTGGGACCAAAGCGCGTAGGCGCGTTCGAGATCCCTGGCGTAGCGCTGCTGCAGGATGGCCTGCTGGATCAGGGGCAGCAGCGCCTGCGGATCGCGCCGGCTGGCTTCTTCCGACAGACGCAGCGCCGCCGCAAGATCACCGCGCGCCTGCGCCGCACTGGCGCGCGCGCAGAAGATGCGTGCCTCATCGCTCAGGCTGCCGCCCTCCAGCTGCGCCAGCGAACGCGTCGCTGCGGAGGGGTCGTCACCGAGCAGTTCCAGCAGCGCCAGATCCAGTTCGGCATCGCCGCGCAGGCGCGCTTCGATGCGCGGATCATCCGCCGTGCGATCGAGCCACGAGCGCAAGCGCGCGCGCGCTTCCTTGGGATCGCCGCCGCGCGCGAGCGTCCAGGCCTGCAGCCAGCGGCTCTGCAGGTGTCCCGGCTCCAGCTGCAGCGCCGCCTCCAGTTGCTTTGAAACCTGTCCCCAGTCGCGCTCTCGCGCGGCCAGAAAAGCGCGGGCGTAGGGCACCCACGGACAGGCGGCATCGAGACTCTCGGCCCGATCGAGCAGCACGCGCGCGGTCGCCGGATCGCGCTCAAGCCGCGCGGCAAGCACATAGCTCGCAGCACTCGGCTGCGCCTCGGCCACCAACCGCCATTCGCGCGTCAGCTCGTCAAGGCGCGCACTGCGCAACGGATCGCTGATCGGACCGCCTGCTTCACTGGAAAGGCCCTGCTCCGCCAGTTGCGCCTCCTGCAGCCAGATGCCCAGCGGGATCGAGCGCGGATCGGTTCTGCAGGCGGCTTCCAGCGCAGTGCGGGCCCGTGACCACTCGCCGCGCAAGAGCTGCGCTCGCGCTTCCGCAAGCACGGCCAGCTGCGCGGGTGCCACCGCATCGTACGGACTCTGCGAAGGCGGGATGCGCGCGTCATAGCCCGACATGCAGGCCGAACCGAGCAGCGCCAGAGCGGCGCCGAGCATCACGCGCTGGATCCACATCAGCGTCGGATCGGGCCGGTGAACTCCAGCTGCGGCGCACGCCGTTCCTGCTTCGTGCTCTCGTCGACGAACAGCACATCGCCAATCGCGAGGATGCGAACATCACAGGGCACCGGCCGCTCCAGCACGCGGATCTCGTCGAGCGCAACCAGCTGCCAGCGATCGATGTAGGCGCGGATCTCGGCCTCAACGCCTGCGTTGGCGCGAGAGATCGATTGGCGGAAGCCTTCCGCAGTGGTCTCGGCCTTCTGAACGTGCTGATCGCCTTCGGCTCGCAGCGCGAGGTGTTCGCGCAGACCCTCCGGTCCGACGATCTCGATCCGGTTGGCGACGATCAGGCAGGGCTTCTGAAAGCTCTGCGTCCAGGCGGGCGGTGCCGGCGGCAGCTTCTCGGCGCGCGCAGGCTCCTGCGGCTGCGGCGGCAGCGACGGTTTCTGATTCTGGCATGCACCCGCCAGCACCAGAGCCAGACTCAGCGTCAACGGGAACCGGCAGCTCCACTTCATGTGATGTCTCCTAGCGCAGGCCGCAGGCCTTGAAGGCTCGATCGCGCACCGCAACGGCGCGCGCACGCGCCTGCTCCGCGCCGCGCTCCAGAATCCGATCGACCTCGGCCGGATCCGCGAGCAACTCCTCGCGCCGCCTGCGCGCGACAGCGAAGTGATTCTCCATGCCGTCGATCAGCGCGGCCTTGAGGTGTCCGTAACCCGGCGCGCCCTCGCCGCCCTTCTGAACGCGTTCCTTCCAGAGGGCGAGCTCGCTCGGCGCGAGGAACAGCTCCAGAAAGCGGAACAGCAGCAGTTCATCCGGGTTCTTGGGCTCTTCCGGCGCGCGTGAGTCGGTCACGATGCGCCCGACCGTCTTCTTCAGCGCCTTGCCCGACTCGAAGATCCAGATGTCGTTGCCGTAGCTCTTCGACATCTTCTCCCCGTCGAGACCCGGCACCTTCTGCAGCGACTCGGCGCGCTCGAGCAGGCATTCAGGACGCTTGAACACCGGCCCGTAGAGCGCATTGAAGCTCGCCGCCATGTCCTGTGTCATCTCGACGTGCTGCACCTGATCCTTGCCGACCGGCACAAGATCGGAGTCGTAGGCGAGGATGTCCGCCGCCATCAGAACGGGATAGGTGAACAGGCCAACCGAAGCCTGAATGCCCTTGGCGGTCTTGTCCTTGTAACTGTGCGCGCGCTCGAGCAGTCCCATGCCCGTGACGCAGGCGAGCAACCAGGAAAGTTCCGTGATCTCCCGGATGTCGCTCTGGCGGAACAGCACCGAGCGCGCGGGATCGAGCCCCAGCGAGAGATAGGTCACGGCCACATCGCGCACCGCCTCGCGCAGCTTCTCGGGCTCGCGGCTGGTGGTCAGCGCGTGGTAGTCGGCGATGAAGAAGAAGCGTTCCCCAGGCTGCTCCTGCAGCGCGATGTGCTGGCGGATCGCGCCGAAGTAGTTGCCCAGGTGCGGACGGCCGCTGGGCTGGATGCCGGAGAGGAAGGTCTTGGTGGCCATGCGGGAGGGTTGGAACTTAGCAAGTGGCCCTGCGGCGGGCGAGAGCTGCCGCAGGCGAGTTCGGGCGGCGCGGAGCCTGATGCCCCGGCGGCCTTTCAGGCGACAGCACGCATTTCCCCGACTTTTCGATCCACGCCGAGCGGTTGGGGTCACAGAGATGCACAGCTCACGGAGCAGCACAGGCCGAGCGACGGATGCGCTTTCCGCACAGTTCCGATCACCGAGTACCATCCCCCCTAGCCATCATGCCGACCGCATCACCCTTCATCATCCTGACCTTAGGCCTGCTGGCTCCGGGCTTGCGCTCCGTCCAGCGCACGACGCCGAAGTCCCCCGTCCGTCCCCCGCTGCCAAGCTCACCGTGCGTGCCGGCCCTCCCGAGCCATCCCCTCAACTGGGCTCCCGGTGTAGCCACACCCAACACGCTGGTCACCGCTGCGGATCCAGACGTACGGCGCTTCCTCGTTAGGGTGCCGAGCACCTACTCCGTTCAGCACGCGCCCTACCCGGTCGTCTTCATGCTTCACGGCACCGGCCAGTCCGCACCGATCGCGATGAACAACACCACCTGGAATCTGGCATCTGAGCTGAACGAGTTCATCGTGGTGTATCCCGAGGCACTGCCCTATCTGCTGCTTGACGGCACGACGCGAACAAAATGGCATACGGATGAGGTTGCGGCGAACGTCGTGGATCCCTCCGAGCTGCCGCTCGCCGACGATGTCGTTTTTCTGCGCGAATTGCACAACACTCTGGGCACGCACCTCAACATCGACTGCTCGCGAGTCTACGGTACCGGCTTCTCCAACGGTGGCGCGTTCGTCAAGTCCAAGCTCCATGTGGGCCTTGCCGACATCTTCGCCGCAACGACTTCAGCTGGAGGCATCGGCCTGGGTGGCGGCCTCGCTTCGCAGTACTATCCATCGAACGGTTTCGATTTCCGGCCTCACTTTGAGGTTGTGGGCACCCTTGATGACACCAAGCGCGAGAACTGCGTGCAGGCGGGCGATCTCAACCCCGGTGACATTCTCCCGCGTGCAGTTGCGGATGTCGTGGCCACGCCCTGCATGTGGAATCCCATGCTGCTCATGGCGGATGCGTTGGCCCTGAATGCAGCAACATACACCACGATCGAGAATGCGGGCTTCACGCAATTCCTCTGGAGCTCGCCCCAACTCCCTGGACCGGGGCCCCGGGAATATCGCTTTCGCATCCTGCCGGGGATGACCCACGAGTACCCCAGCGGCACGAACTACGCGGTTGACTACGTGCCGATCTTCTACACGTGGATGATGCAGTACACTCGCTAGGTTCGGTCCCAAGGTTCGGTCCCAGGGGCTGGTTCGGACCCGAACGGGGCGCCCCCGATGGTGGACTCACGCCGGTCCGCTCCCCACAATGCGCTGCTCAAGCGATGACTCGGCCACACGACCTGCGAACCACGCTCAGACTGCGTTGTCTGCTTCTGGCGCTGTATCTGGGGCTTTGCCTGGTGTTGCAGGCCTGTGCCAGCACGCGCGAGGAGCGCAATCTGGCGCCGTTCTACAGCGAGCACTCGCGTGCGGGCGGCGGCGTGGAGCAGGAAGCGCTCGGCGGTGCCGTGCGGCTGCGCCATGACGCTCCCGGCGGCACGCTGCGCCAGTGGGCCCTGCGCCCGCTGGTGATCCGCGAGAAGGGCGAGCAGGGCAACTGGCTGATGCGCTATCTGACGCCCTTCGGGCGGGCGGAGCGCAACGGCGACGACTTCAGCTGGTACCTGCTGCCGGTCACGATGTACACGAGCCAGAAGCGCGAGCAGGGCGAGGACACCTACACGCTCTTCACGCTGCCCGGGATCTACTGGTCGCGCACGGACGATGGACGCACACTGCGCGCGTGGTTTCCCTTCGGCGGTGTGCTGGAGCGCTTCCTCTCCTACGATCGCATCGAGTTCGTGCTCTTTCCGATCTGGGTGCGCACCGAACGGGCGGGCCGGGAGACCACGCACGTCCTGTGGCCGTTCTTCTCGAAGAGCTCGGGAGCGGGCGGGCCGGGTTGGCGGGTGTGGCCGCTCGTGGGCCGCAACCGCTACGAGGGACGCTACGACCGCTGGTTCTTCCTGTGGCCGCTGTTCCAGTGGGAGCACAATCGCGAGTGGGCCGGCGAACAGCGCGATGAGCGCAGCTGGATGGCCTTCCCGCTGTACGGCTACAAGCGCGCGGGCGGCTACCGCGCCCACACGCTGCTGTGGCCCTTCTTCGGCTGGTCCAGCGATCCTGAGCAGGGCTTCTGGGCCTGGGATGCGCCGTGGCCCTTCGTGCGGATGCTGGAAAATCCGTCGCAGGACGAGCGGCGCCGGCGGGTGTGGCCGTTCTACTCCCACTACCGCGGCGACGGAATGGAATCGACCTGGTACATGTGGCCGTTCTACAACCACAGCTACGAGGAGTACCCCGATGCGGTGCGCACGACGCGCTGGGTGCTGCCGCTCTGGCAGGAGTGGCATCGCCAGGCGGACGGCGGCGAGCAGACGGCCTACCGCAAGCTGTGGCCGCTGGCGGAAGTCGATCAGGGTGAGCCTGGGCTGAGGCGCACGGCCTTCCCGGCGCTCAATCCGCTTTGGCGAATGCCCGAGGTGGACGAAATGTACGCCTGGATCTGGGAACTGTACGCACGGGAGGAGCGCGAGAACGGCATCCGGCGCGAGCGCTCGTGGCTGGGCCTGTACCGCCGCGAGAAGGACGCCGACGAGGATCGGTTCTCCATCTCGGGGCTGCTGTCGCGGCGCGAGTGGCAGGATCCGGTCGGCATCGAACGCACGGATACCTCGCTGCTGTTCGGGCTGCTGCGCTGGAGCTCTGGCTCCGATGGCAGCCTCGTACTGCTGCGGCCCGCGCTGCCGGGACCGGGCTGGCCTCTGGAACGAGCGGTGCGCAATAAGGCACCCTAGACACGAGGACCATGGGCGCAGCGCTGCGAATGCTTGCCGACCTGTGCCGCGGAATCGGCTTCCAGCTGGAGCTGTTGTTCGCGGTGCTCTGGCGGTTGCCGAACCTCCCCCGCCGCGCGCGGGTGGTGGCGGAGAACGTCTATCAGGGCGGCGTGCAGGGCCTGCACGTCGTGCTGCTGGTGGGCCTGTTCATCGGCATGATCGTCGCTCTGCAGACCGGCATCGAGCTGCAGCGCATCGGCCAGCAGGATCAGATCGGCACGATCGTGGCGATCTCGATGGCGCGCGAAATGGGCCCGTTCATCACCTGCACGATCCTCGCGGCAACGGTCGGCAGCTCGATGGCCGCCGAAATCGGCACCATGGCGGTCTCAGATGAGCTCTCGGCGCTGGAGGTGCTGTCCGTGGATCGCGTCAAGCTGCTGGTCCTGCCGCGCGTCACCGCGCTGGTGATCGCCGCGCCGCTGCTGACGATCCTTTGCGACACGGTCGGAATTCTGGGCGGCGGCTTCGTGGCGCAGTCGCAGCTGCATGTCAGCTGGCAGCTGTACATCGATTCGGCGATCGAGGCCCTGCGCGACCCCGGCAAGCTGTTCCCGCTGCCCAAGGATGTCTATGCGGGCCTGTTCAAGTCGATGGTCTTCGCCGTCCTGATCGCGATCATCGGCTGCTCGGCCGGCCTGCGCGCCTACGGTGGCGCGCTGGGCGTCGGCAAGGCAACCCGTGCGGCGGTACGCGATTCGATCATCGCGATCATCATCGCCAACTACTTCATCACATGGGCGCTGTATCAGGCATGAGCGAAGCACGCGAGGTCCTGATCCGCTTTGTCGATGTGCACAAGAGCTTCGGCAGGCAGAAGGTCCTCAACGGACTCTCTTTCGAGGTCCGGCGCGGCGAGACGCTGGCCGTGATGGGCCCTTCGGGCACCGGCAAGTCCGTGGTGCTGCGGCATGCGATCGGCCTGCTCCGGCCGGATTCCGGCCGCGTCGAGGTTGAGGGCAAGTCCGTTCCGGACCTCAAGCGCCGGGAGTTGAGCGAACTGCGCAAGCGCATGGGCTTCGTGTTCCAGGAAGGCGCGCTGATCAACTGGCTCAGTGTGGGTGACAACGTGGCCCTGCCGCTGCGCGAAAACACCGGCCTCTCCGAAGCGGAAATCCGCCGCCGCGTGCAGGAACGCCTCGATCTGGTGCGCATTCCGGATGCCTGGGAGAAGATGCCCTCGCAGATCTCGGGCGGCATGAAGAAGCGCGTCGGCATCGCCCGCGCACTGGTGACCGATCCCGAGATCATCCTCTACGACGAGCCCAACGCCGGTCTCGATCCCGAGATCTCGCAGTCGATCAACGAACTGATCGTTGAGCTGCAGAAGAAGCTCTCGGTGACTTCGATGGTCGTCGAACACCGCGTGCGCTGCATCCGCACGGTCGCCGATCGCGTGGTCTTCCTCGAGAAGGGTCAGGTGCTCGTCGACCTGCCCCCGCGGGAGTTCTTCCACTCCGATCATCCCCGCATCCAGCAGTTCCTCGGCCGCGATCCGGACTGAAAGCCCTCATGTCACCCTCACGATCCTTCCTGCTCGGCCTGTTCTTCCTCGGCGCGCTCGGCGTGCTGGGCTACTACACGCTGTTCCTGACCAACTTCACGCTCTTCAAGGCCCAGCCCGAGGTCGTGGTGCACTTCGCCCGCACCAACGGCCTGCGCGAGGGTGATGCGGTGCTGGTCGCCGGCATGCGCTGGGGACGGATCAAGTCGCTGTCCTACGATCCCAAGGCGCCGGAGGAGCGACGCGTGACCGTGGTCGCGAGCCTCAACGAGCCACTGGAGCTCCGCGTCGGTGCCAAGCTCGCCATCGAGGACGCCACCCTGCTCGGCGGCCGCAATCTGACGATCGATCCCGGTCCTGCGGGAGCGCCGGCGATTCCTGGCGGCGAACGCCTGATGGGCATGGTGGTCGCCAACCCGCTCAATTCGCTGGGTGAGCTGGTCAAGGAGAGCCGCGCCGATGTCGAGCAGATCGTCGACGACATCGCCTTCCTGACGCGTCAGGCCCGCGAGGGCAAGGGCCCCGTGGGCCGTCTGCTCTCCGATCCGCAGATGGCCGAGGATCTGGCCTCCAGCGCTCAGCGCGCAGCGGCGACACTGGCGAACCTCGAGAAGCTCTCCGGCGATCTCGTCGCGGGCCGCGGCACCGTGGGCAAGCTGCTCACGGAAGATGAGCTGTACGAGAACCTGCGCCAAGGCGCCTCGAAGCTGGTGCAACTGCTCGACGATGCCAGCTCGGTCTCCGGCGCCCTCGCCAAGGGCGAGGGACTGGCAGGCCGCCTCGCCAAGGACGAGCAATGGGCGCGCGAGTTCGATGACGGACTGCGTTCGATTTCCTCCGTTCTGCGAAAGCTCGATCGCGGCGAGGGCACGCTGGGACGGCTGATGCAGGACGATGCGCTGCTGCGCGATCTGGAGAGCATCGTGGCGCGCGTCGAGCGCGGCGAAGGCAGCCTCGGCAAGTTCCTCAGCCGCGACGATGTGTACGAAAACGTGCGCGAAACCAGCGAGAATCTGGCGGTGATCACCGCTCAGGTGCGCTCGGGTCAGGGCAGCATGGGCCGCCTGCTGATGGACGATGAGGTCTATCTGCAGGTGAAGCAGGCGCTCAACATCGTGCAGCGCGCTCTCGAGGAGTACCGCGAGGCTGCGCCGATCACGACCTTCACGTCGATCCTGTTCCAGACCTTCTGAGGCGGTCGATCCACTTCGCGACCAGATCGGCTTCGAGGTTGACCGCCTGGCCGGCATGGGCACGGCCGAGGGTCGTGTGCTGCAGGGTCAGCGGAATCAGCGCGACCGAGAAACGCCGCCCCTGCGGGCGGACGAGCGTCAGGCTGATGCCATCGACCGTGATGCTGCCCTTGTCGACAAGGAAGCGCTCCAGCTCGGGCGGCACTTCGACCTCCATCCACAGGCCCCCATCGCCGCTGTCCCACATCCGGGTGATCGTCCCGATCGCGTCGACATGCCCGCTGACCATGTGGCCGTCGAGTCGCGAGGACAGCAGCATGGCGCGCTCGAGGTTGACCAGCCCCCCCAGCGCCAGCCCCCCCAGCCGGGTGCGCTCCAGCGTTTCGGCCGAAAGGTCGAAGGAAAGGCGCCCCCCATGAACCTCGGCGACGCTGAGGCAGGCCCCCGATACGCTGATACTGGCCCCCAAGCGGGTCTCGAAGCCCGCGATCCGGGTTTCCAGGCTTAAGCGCAGGCCTGTACCCTGCCGCTGGAGCCCCACAACCTCCCCGACCCCTTCGACCAGTCCCGTGAACATGCCCGCTATCTTGATTCGCCGGAGGGGTGGCAGCCAAGCTTTCCTTGACGGAACGGGGCCGGGACACTACTTTGTTTGGCCCTCTTGTCTTGTAGGAAGGAGGGGCTTTGTCGCTCTTTGCCATTCTGACCCTGTTCCCCGAAACCTTGGAGCCCTATCTGAGCTCCGGGATCCTCCGTATTGCCCAGGAGAAGGGCCGTCTGGAGGTGCTGCTGGTCGACTTCCGCGATTTCACGCGCGATCGCCATCGCACCGTCGACGACCGTCCCTTCGGCGGCGGACCGGGCATGGTCCTGAAACCTGAACCGATCGCCGAGTGCATCGAGTGGCTGGAAAGCCGCCATGGACGCTTCCGTCGGATCGCGCTGTCGCCTCAAGGCAGCCCCTTCCGTCAGGAGAGCGCCGAGCAACTCGCTGGCGACGAACGCGTGCTGCTTCTGTGCGGACGCTACGAGGGTTTCGACCAGCGCCTGCTGGAGCACTTCGCCTTCGAGGAGCTCTCGATCGGCGACTTCGTGCTGGCCGGCGGCGAACTGCCCGCCCTGTGCGTCGTCGAAGCGGTGGCGCGCCTCCTGCCCGATGTGCTGGGCGATGAGCGCAGCGCAGCCGAGGATTCGTTCGGGAAAAGCGGCCTGCTGGACCACCCCCACTACACGCGACCGCGCGTGTTCCGCGGGCTGGAAGCGCCGCCGATCCTGCTCAGCGGGGACCACGCCAAGATCCAGTCCTGGCGGCATGTTCAGGCCCTGCAGCGCACACGCGCGCGGCGCGCCGACCTGCTTGAGCCGGATTGAATCCCTCTACCCACCACAGAACACTCCCCGGACGGTCCCATCCGGCCGGGAGAGCCCCGCGGAAAACTCCGCCCCAACAGCCATGAACCTGATCGAAACCATCGAACGCGAGAACGGCAAGAAGAGCCTGCCCACCGTCCATGTGGGTGACACCGTGGAAGTCCACTACCTCATCAAGGAAGGGGACAAGGAGCGGGTCCAGCTGTTCATCGGCACCATCATCGCCATCAAGGGCCGCGGAATCCGCCGCTCCATCACCGTCCGGCGCCTCGTGCAGGGTGAGGGCGTCGAGCGCCTCTTCCCCCTCCACAACCCGCGCGTCAAGGATGTGGTCATCACCCGCCGCGGCGAGGTCCGTCGGGCCAAGCTCTACTTCCTGCGCGACCGCGTCGGCAAGCAGACCCGCCTCAAGGAGCTGCTGGGCGAGAAGGTCCGCAAGGAGCGCGAGTTCGAGAAGGCCATGCGGGCCGCCGCTTCTGAGGAATCCGATTCGGCTTCGCAGGGCTGAAGCCGATATCATCTGACCCACGCGGAACGCGGCCTCGGTGACACGGGCTGGGTGCGCTCACCCGCTCTCGACCGGCCGCGTTCTTCCATAAGTACACCGCACCCCCCGCCATGACCGAAAATCTCGGCAAGAAGATCACGCTCACCGCCGTTCTCGCGGTTGTCTTCATCCTGTGTCTGGTGCTGCCCGAGCGCCCCTTCCGACTCGGACTGGATCTCGCCGGCGGCACGCGCCGCGTGTACCAGTTCGACTTCCAGGAGGCGGTCAACAGCGGCAAGATCAGCGCGGCCGAGGCCGCCGATCCCCAGCGGCTGCTGCAGGAGTTCAGCAACACGCTGCGCGATCGCGTCGACCCCAATGGCGTGATTGAACTGAGCATCGTGCCCGAGGGCAACGATCGCGTGGTGATCGAAGTGCCGGGCGTGGCGGAGATCGCCACGGCGCGCGTCAGCGGCAAACTGGCGGCTGCGCTGGATGCCTCCTCCAACAGTCTGACGCTGACCGGCATTTCGAACGAGGACCTCAAGACCTTCCCGCGCGCGTCGGCTTCGATCCGCATCGGCGACGAACAGATCGCCTACGCAGCGCGCGAGGGCGCGCAGTTCAACGGCCTGACCCGCGGTGATCTGGGAACCACCGCGGCGCCGCACGCGGTCGGCGCAACGGTCGAGTTGCTGACCACCGATGAGATCGAGAAGCGCATCGAAAACGTCGGCGACATGCAGTTCCTGCTGGGCGCCCGCCCCGATGACATCACGCGTCTGGGCAGCGATCTGCAGAAGGAGCAGGAGAAGGCCGGCGCTTGGGCCAAGGCCAACCCCGGCCGGCGCCTGGATGACTTCAATGCGCTCCCGCTCGACAAGGGCGGCCCCGTGGCCGGCCTGCTCTGGTTCCCCAACCGCATCGGCCGCGATGAAGCGGAAACGCCGATCGAAACGCGGCTGGTACCGCTCGTGCGCCCCGCCAACGCGCTTTGGAACTTCAGCGGGGACGACCTCGAAGCGGTCGGATTCTCGAGCGACAACATGGGCGCGCCCGCCGTGAGCTTCGAGATCGCGGCCGCGAAGAAGGCGGCCTTCGGCGATTTCACGCAGGCCAACATCGGTCAGGGCATGGCCATCGTGCTCAACGGCGAAGTCGCGACGCTGGCCACCATCAAGAGCAAGCTGCCGGGCTCCGGCATCATCGAGGGCGGACGCGGCGGCTTCACGCAGAAGGAAGTCAAGGACCTCGTCGACACGCTGCGCGCGGGCTCGCTGCGCATCCGTCCGACGCTGCTCGAGCGCTCGCGCGTAGGTGCGACGCTGGGTGATGCGTATGTGAAGACCGGCTTCTACTCCTCCATCGTGGCGTTGCTGGTCGTGGCCGTGTTCATGATCGCGATCTACCGCCGCCTGGGCGTGCTGGCCGTGGTCAGCCTGTCGATCAACCTCCTGTTCCTGCTGGGCGCGATGGCCTTCCTGCGCGCCACGCTGACTCTGCCGGGCATCGCAGGCATCGTGCTGACGCTGGGCATGGCCGTCGACGGCAACATCCTGATCTATGAGCGCCTGCGCGAAGAGCTCGCGCGCGGACTCAAGCTGGCACAGGCCGCGAAGGCAGCCTTCGAACGCGCCGCCGTCACGATCATCGACGCCAACCTGACGACGCTGATCGCCGGCGCGATCCTGTACTACGTCGGAACGGGTCCGATCCGCGGCTTTGCCACCACGCTCAACATCGGCATCCTGACGACGCTCTTCACGGTGATCGTGGTCACCAACATCCTCGTGTTCTCCGACCTGAAGAAGGGCGTGAAGACCTACACGATGGGCAAGATCCTCGTGAACCCGGGTTGGGACTTCCTCAAGTGGACCAAGCCGGCAGTGGCGGTTTCGCTGGTCCTGTGCCTCGGTGGTCTCGGTCTGTTCGCCACGATGCCCAAGAGCGAGAAGCTCGGCATCGACTTCACGGGCGGCTTCACTCTGCGCGTCAACACCGAGGACCCGCAGAGCGAAGCGAAAATCAAGGAACTGCTCAGCACCGTGCCCGGTGCCATCGGCCGCTCGGCCCAGGTGCGCCCGGTGCAGGAAAGCGGCAATGCCGGCACCGGCTATCGCTCCTTCCGCATCGCATACAAGCTGGAAGACTCGGCTCAGGCCGCCGTGCTGTCGGGTGAGAGCCGCGACAGCTCGCAGAGCGGCGAAGAGTCGATCCGCAAAGCGCTGGCTCCCGTACTGCAGACGGCTGCGGTGACCGCCCAGATCAACGCGGGGCAGGCGAGCGGTCTGATCCATCTCGAGTCGGCCCATCCGGTGGACGACATTCGCACAACGCTCGCGGAAGCGGGCCTCAGCGAACCCAAGGTCGAAGCCTCCGCAGGCAAGACGGGCATCTACAGTTTCAGCGGCGCCACGACCCAGACCAGCGCGGAAGCCCTGGTCAACGCAGTTCAGGGTCGCATCCAGTCGAAGAAGGATTCCACGGGCAAGCTGTTTGTTCTCTCGACGCCCGTGCCCGAGTCGAACTTCATCGGCTCCAGCATCGGCGAGGAACTGGCCAATGCCGCCGTGCTGGCGGTACTGCTGTCGCTGCTGGGCACGATCCTCTACCTGCGCGTGCGCTTCGCCGAGTACTCCTACGGCATCGCGGTCGTCGTCTCGCTGGCGCACGATGTGATCATTGCGCTGGGCGCGCTGGCGATCGGCACGAAGCTGGGCTTCGTGCAAGCGGAGGTTGATCTCTCGATGATCGCAGCCTTCCTGACGATCATCGGCTACTCGCAGAACGACACGATCGTCATCTTCGACCGCGTGCGCGAAAACCGCACCAAGTCGGACAAGCCGCTTTCGACGATCCTCAACGACTCGCTCAACGAGACGCTGGGCCGCACGATCCTCACCTCGGCCACCGTGCTGCTGACGCTGCTGGTACTGTTCGGGTTCAACTACGGATCGCGCAACGTGCTCGAGGGCATCAGCTACTGCCTGATCGTCGGTGTGATCTCGGGTTCCTACTCGACGATCTACATCGCCGGTCCTGTGCTGCTCTGGGCTGACAAGCGCGCAGCCGCGAAGGCCGCTGCCCAGCCCTCGATGGCTTCGTCGACTGCCAAGACGGGGGCGTGAAGTTCGGGATCGGAGTGCTGCTGCTGCTGGGGCTGCTGGTAGCAGCAGTGCTGATGCAGCGCAATCTCCGGTCCAAGGCTCTCGAGGAGCGCCATCGCGCCCGCTCAGCCGCTGAGCTGGAAGACGGCTGGAGTCGCGTGGTCGTCGGTGCGCCCAGCGGCGCGCCGCTGCCGGGTGAAGAGGGCAGAGCCACCGAGCCTGCGCCGGCGCCTGGCGTCGTCACCGTGCCTCCTCCTCCCCCTCCGGTCGACAAGCGTGTGACCGTGGAGGCGGGCATGAGCCTCTCGAAGATCTGCGAGGAGCAATACGGAACCTCCAGAGGCGGCCTGCTGGAAGCGCTGGCGGCCTACAACGGGCTGGATTCGCCCGGTGCGATCCGTGTGGGGCAGGAACTGCGCCTGCCTCCGCGTGAGACGCTCGAGCCGAAGCAGAACGACTAGGCCAGCCGCGGCTCGCTGGCGGCGGCAATCGTCTCCACGACCAGCTCTCGCCCGGCGCTGCGCATCAGGTTGCCCAGCGCACCTTCGGTCAGGCGCACGCGCAGGCGGCGCAGGGAACGCTCGGCGTCGTAGTCATCCTCGATCGGCGCGCAGAGCTTGCGCACGGCGGCTTCGATCCGGCCGGAGCGCAGAGGGAAGTAGAGGTCCACCAGCGCGCTGCGCCGATCCAGACGACGCTGCACGGCGGCGTTGAGGGCATCCAGACCCGCTCCCGTGCGCGCGGAGATGTGCACAACCTCCTGCGGACGCCCCTGCCGCAGATACTGCAGCTTGAGCGGGTCATCGAGCGCATCGGTCTTGTTGAACACGATGATCGCATCGGAGAGATCCTTGCCGAGTGAGGCCAGCACCTCCTCCACCGCCGCCATCTGCTGATCGGCATGCGGATGCGAACCGTCGACCACATGCAGCAGGAGGTCCGCGTGCAGCGCTTCCTCCAGGGTCGCGTGAAAACTCGCCACCAGATGGTGCGGCAGGCGCTGCAGAAAGCCGACCGTATCCGACAGCAGCACCGTGCGGCCATCGGACAGCCGCCACTGCCTCGTGCGCGTGTCCAGCGTGGCGAACAGCATGTCCGCGACGAACTCCTCGCTGTTGGTCAGCTTGTTGAGCAGCGTCGACTTGCCCGCGTTGGTGTAGCCGACCAGGCCGATCGTGAACAGATCGCCGCGTGTCCTGACCTCTCGCTGCTTGCGGGCCTCGATCGCCTCGAGCTCCAGCTTGAGATCCTGGATGCGGCGCTTGATGAGCCGCTTGTCGGTCTCCAGCTGCGTTTCGCCCGGACCGCGCGTGCCGACGGCACCTTCCATGCGCTCGAGGTGCGTCCACATCCGCCGCAGGCGCGGCGCGAGATACTCGTTCTGCGCCAGCTCGACCTGCAGACGTGCCTGCTGCGTCTTGGCGCGTCGCGCGAAGATGTCGAGGATCAGCTCGGAGCGATCGACGATGCGCTTGTTCCAGGCCTTCTCCAGATTGCGGGCCTGAGCGGGCGTGAGGTCGTTGTCGACGACGACCAGATCGGGCCGCAGGTGCTCGATCTCAAGCCGGATCTCCTCAACCTTCCCCTTGCCGAAGAGCGTCGCGGGGCTGGGAGTCTCACGCCATTGCAGCAGACCGTCCCCCACGACCTCGGCACCGGCCGCCTCGACAAGGCCGAAGGCCTCGCTGAGATCGTGCGCCTGAGCATCGCGCCGGTCGACCCGGTGCCCAACGACCAGCGCCCGTTCGCGCGGAGCGCGAGTGGGCTGTGCGCCCTTTTTCATGCGGGCGCGACCTCGGTCGAGCGCACGACGGAATGTTCCAGCGCGCAGACTTCCAGCCGCTCGGCGTCACCGCGCGCGCCGAGGCGCGTGTGCACGCGCCAGTCCTCCCGCGCGCTCCGGAAATCGGAGCGGAAATGACAGCCGCGCGACTCCTCGCGCGCCAGCGCTCCCAGCGTCGCCAGACGGGCGACAGTCAGCATGTTGACAAGCTCCAGAGCGCGCGGCTCGCTCGCGCCCAGATCCTGAACCGCGCGCGACCAGAATTCGATTTTCGTCAGAGCGTCCTGCAGGCCGTCGCGCTGCCGCTCGATGCCCATCTGGCGCCACATCAGCGACTTCAGCGAGTATGTCAGATCCTCGAGATTGACGCGTACGCCGCGCGGCGGGCGCGGAAGGGCATGCGTGCGGCAGATTGCATCCAGCGTGCGCGTGCGGGCATCACCGCCGGCCGCTGCGACAAGCCCGGTGCGGGCCCCGAGCACCAGGCCCTCTAGCAGCGAATTGGAGCCCATGCGGTTGGCACCGTGCAGTCCGCTGGAGGCGCACTCCCCCACGGCATAGAGCCCCGGCACGCTCGTGCGTCCGTCGAGATTGGTCTCCAGACCTCCGACCATGTAGTGCGCGCCCGGCCGCACGGGCACTGGATCGCGGGCGATGTCGATGCCGAAGAAGCGGCAGATGCTGCTGATGCCTGGAAACAGCCGGTGCGGATCGGCCTCGAGCTGCGAGAGGTCGAGATACACGTTGGTGTCGTTGGTCCGAACCATCTGCGTGAAGATCGCCCGGCTGACGACATCGCGTGGCGCGAGCTCCGCGTCCGGGTGGTACTCAGGCATGAAGCGCACGCCATGGCGATCGCGCAGGATGCCGCCCGCACCGCGCACGATCTCGCTGATCAGCTGGCGGGCAGCACCGGCGATGTACAGGCAGGTCGGGTGAAACTGCACGAACTCGCAATCGCGCGCGATCGCGCCTGCGCGGAAGCCCGCCGCCAGACCGTCGCCCGTGGCGATCACGGGGTTGGTCGTTTCACGATAGACCTGACCGGCACCTCCGGTGGCAAGGACCACATGCGGAGCAAAGAAAGCGACCAGCTCGCCGCGCTGCGACCGCGAGAGCACGCCAACGCAGCGCCCGTCGGGATCGGTCAGCACATCGACCACGAAGCGCTGCGTGAAGCACGTGATCTGCGGATGCGAGAGAATCCCCTCGCGCAGAGCGCGCTGGATTTCCTCCCCCGTGGCATCGCCCATGGCGTGCAGGATGCGCGCGTGGCTGTGACCGCCCTCGCGCGACAGCTCAATCTCGCCGGCCGGGGTGCGGTCGAACTGCGCACCTAGCTGCAGCAGCCGCTCGATGGCCTCCGGGCCACCGCGCACAACGGCCTCGACGGCCTCGTGTTCCGCCAGCCCGCAGCCGACCTTGAGCGTGTCCTGGATGTGCGCCGCGAAGCTGTCCACCCGACTCAGCACCGCCGCCACGCCGCCCTGGGCGTAGACCGTGTTGGTCTCGCCCAGCTCATCCTTGGCGATCAGCGCCACATTGGCGCCGCGCGAGGCCGCAGACAGCGCAGCGCAGGCGCCGGCAACCCCGCTGCCTACCACCACGACGTCAAAGCGGTAGCTCGGGACCTCACGGAAGGAGATCGGAAGCAGGTAGCGTTCGAGTCCTAGGGGGTGGAGTTGGGCCATCCGTCTCCCGAATGGGAAGTGCTGAGGTCTGTATTCTGTCAGGACTTAGATCTCAAGACCAGCTTTCGAGCCCGGTCGGCTAGCGGAGGCAGCCGAAAAACGGAGTTCGGGTCTTGTTCGGGTCAACCCGGGCCGATAGATTCGGGTTCCGTTCGGGAAGGGTGGTTCCCGGACAGATCCCCACCCCCATACATCAAACCTGCCGCAAACCTGATCGGACCCCAAAGCCATGAGCCAGATCATCCACTCCTCCCGCCGTGACAAGCTCTCCTTCGTTGTCTTCGCGGTGCTGATCGCATCCACCTTCGTTTTCTGATAGTTCCTCTCCGGAGACACCCTCGAACCGCATGAGCCCCCTCCCTCCCCTGACCCGCCGCCAGCGCGAGATCCTGGACTTCTTCGAGGCCTACCAGAAGCGCAAGGGCATCAGCCCGACTCTCGAGGAAATCGCGCAGGCTCTGGGTGTCAACAAGGTGACGGTGTTCGGCCATGTGGCCGAGTTGGAGAAGAAGGGTGTGCTCACCCGCGCCAAGCGCGGCATCAGCCGTGGGCTGCAAATCGTCGGCAGTGCCGAAGGCGAAGGCGTGGATCAGGCCGCGCACTCCCCCACTGCCGTACCCATTCTCGGCAAGATCGCGGCCGGCGCTCCGATCGACACGATCGAGAATCCGGAGACGCTCGATCTGCAGGATCTGCTGCCCCGCGACCGCGATGTGTACGCCCTGCGCGTCAAGGGCAACTCGATGATCGAAGACTCGATCCGAGATGGCGATCTGGTGCTGGTGGAACGCCGCAGCACAGCGCACAACGGCGAGATCGTGGTGGCGGTGCTGCCCGAGGAAGAGGCCACGCTCAAGCGGCTCTATAAGGAACCGGATGGACGCTATCGGCTCCAGCCCGCGAACTCGACCATGAGCCCCATCTACACCGACGAGCTTGAGATACGCGGCGTGGTATTGGCCGTGCTGCGTCAGTTCTGAGCGGAAGTTCGCCACACAGCACACACGACATACGACCTAAGCAAAAAAAACTGCGGGCCGCGCAGCTCAGCGCGGCCCGCATGCTTTTTGCGCTCTAGCCTTCGCTCACGGTGCCCACTGGATGGCGACACCGTTGGTGAAGTTGGAGGTCGCCGTGGTGCAGAAGGCCGAGTTGTCGCGGTACTGCGCCTGGTAGTAACGCGTGGCCCCCGCCGCGGGGATCAAGCCGCGCACGGAGATCGATTGATCGCCAGCCTGCGGGTAGCTCGCCGAGCCGCCGACGCTGGCCTTGACGCCCAGTCGCACGATCGTCCCCGAGGTGCAGCGCAGACCGTCGAACAGCGCGATGCCTGCGCCGCCGTTGTCCTGGTTGACACCCTGGAAGAACACCACCGTCGCCGTGCCCGGGGTGCCGGAGGTCGTGATGACCACCGAGTCCCCTGCCACGCTGGCCGTGCCTGTGCCGCTCAGCGTGCCGCCGCTGCCGGTCGAATTGGCGCAGCCCGTACCCGGGCCGCCCGTGTTGGCGCAGGGGCAGGCCGTGCCCGAACCATCGCCGAAGCAGTACGCCGTCAGGCTCGAAGCACATACCAGCGACGAGATGCGGAAGTCATCGATCGCCGCCTCGATCACAGAACCAGAGCCCGCGTCATCGGCGATGAAGCGCACGCGCACCAGCGCGCTGGGCGTCACGAAGTCGGCCACGCGGAACTCCTTGAAGAACCAGCCGCCGCTGACCTCGCTGCCTGCGGGACCAACGGTCTCCACAGGCGTCCAGGCGCCGCCGACATTGTTGGAGATCTCGACTCGGAAGGTGTCCGCATTGGGAGCGGCACCGCCGGTGTTCGAGTACCAGCGCCAGTAGCTGAACTTCGCCTCAGGGTTCGTCGAGAGGTCGTAGACCGGCGAAGTCAGCACGGTGAATCCACCGTCGACATCGAAGCTGCCCACACCTGTTCCGGCCTGAGCTCCCGTGACGAAGCACAGCGTTCCCGGAGCGGCCGTGTGGTCATCCTCAGGCTGCGCCGCGGTGCCCTGCGGATCCGCACGCTCCCAGAGGCCGGTCGTGGCCGTGTCGCCGGCGCCACCGACGACCCAGCCCAGGTTGGTCTCGAACTCATCGAGCACAAGCGTGGCAGCCGAGCTGAACACCTGCGCGCTGTTGAACCCGGTGGATGACGGACTCCAGGTGACACCCTGCGGGCTGTCCACGCTGACACGCCAGCGCAGCGTCGTGAGGCAGGCCGAAGCCGGCAGCGTCACGGTGTAGTTGTTGGCCGAAGGGCTCGGCAGGTTCGATTGAACGAAGGCGCCGCCGTTGACCGAGAGGTACAGCTTGCCCGTGTTGGGCGTCGGCTGCGAGGACCCCACGCCGGAGGCGCTCATCGTGAACGAGGCCGCCTGGTTGGGCTGCAGTTGAGCGGGGAAGCTACCGGGGAACTGGATCAGCACCAGGTTGGGCGTATCAAAGGCCTCGACGATGCCCACCGTGGTCGAGGAAGCCGGCGAGGTGGCCGAGTTGCCCATGCCACGCTTGGCAAAGCCGGACCACAGGTAGCCGAGGTTGGCGCCACCGTTGTTCACCAGATCCGACTGCAGGATCGCATCGCGCGACTGCAGGAAGGTCGGGTTGCCCGGTGCGAGCTTCATGCCGTCGACAACCAGCTGAAGGAAGGTGTCGTTGGCACCGAAGCCCAGTGCCGTGATCATGTTGGCGCGACACTCGAGCAGAGAGTTGCACCAGGTCTCACCGACATTGTGGACCGCCGTGGCCGTGTTGCCGATCAACGGGCTGCGCGGCACGCTGGCCGGGAAGCTCTGCTGATTGGGGTCGAGGTCGGCGAAGGTCTGCGGAGCCTTGTTGAGGTCCGTCGAATACGGGAAGCGGCGGATGCCGTAGTAGAAGTTGTCGACGAAGCCCGCACCCAGCGACAGAACCGAGTAGCCGCCCGTGTGATAGGTGGCATTGACGTCTTCATCCGCCGTCGCATTGAGCGCGCGGCCGAAGAAGTCGCTCCAGCCCTCGCCCATGCCCTGACACTGCGTGCCCGAGAGTCCGCCGTGCAGACGGATCGAGGTGCCGTGCGTCAGCTCGTGATAGACGATGTCTGCATCGAGCGAGCCGTCGCGATCCGGTGTGGGACCGTTGAAGATGTACATCTGGCAGCGTGCACTCGAGCCATCCGTGCCCGAAGTGCCGAAGTTGGCGTTGTTGGTGCCGCCGCCGTCCTGGCAGTCGGCCTGGACAGCGTCATTGCCGGAGCCCTGCCCGGTGAAGTTGATCGTCTGGAAGTTGCCGGCCGCCTCGTCAAAGCCCAGTTGGTAGAGCTTGTCGTGGTAAAGGTTGGCCAGATAGAAGAAGTTCGTCACCGCCGCCGGACGGTAGGTGGTCGGCTCCTGAGCGTTGTCCTGAGCAAAGTCGAACACGCGGTACGGAGAACCGGCCGGACGCGGCAGATCGGGCGAGTTGTTGTTGTCGAGGTCCGTGTGTGCATCGACATTGTTGCCCAGCGTCTCGTTGACGCCGTCGTCGATCCAGCCGTTGGGCGACCACGGGGCAACCTGCGCGCCGGTCACCGTGATCAGCGAGCGCGGCACGAAGGGGAACTGGAAACCGTTGGGCGCGGGAGTTCCCGGAGAGCCCGGAGCAGGACTATCCGTCGTGTAGGCCCGGACCGTCAGCGGCTCATTGCCCCCCATCAGGAACACCAGGCGGTTGTGACGACGCAGGATGGCGCCCGTGGTGGCGTCCACGATGATGTCGTAGGTGTGTCCAAGGCCCTTCTGCGGCAGCGTCACGGCCCAGGCAGTGCGAATGTCATCGCGCGTCAGCGCAAAGTACACCAGCTCGCTGGTGATCGAGATGTCGAAACGGAAGTCGCCGCTGAACCACTCTTGATGCGCGTTGGCACCCTCCGGCTCATGGCGGGGAGTGAAACCCGTGTGCAGGTCAACGCCGAGGCTGACGGCTGCGCGGACCAGCGCTTCCTGTGCACTCAGTTCCAGCGGGGAAACCCGGAAGTCACCGGAGGGACGCGGCAGCATCGTGCTGCTGATGTTGATCAGCTCGCCGTGGCGAGTGACGTTGGCGCGCACTTCGCAACCGAACAGATCGACGCCGCCGATCTGCTGCTGCCAGGTGAAGTGAGACACACCGTTGTGCTTGGTGCGGTAGTCGCGGCTGACGCGCGCCTGATCCAGTTCCGCAGCGTCGATCTCGAACAGGTCGCGGTTCTGCGCGAGGAATCCGCGCGCCACCAGAGCGGATTGGAAATCACCCGCGATGGGGCCGGTGAGGAAGGCTTGCGTCGAGGCGACCCAGTTGGGAGTGCCCAGCACGCCGTCTTCGTTGATGCGCAGGCCGGGAATGCGCGCGCTGAGACGCGCGATCGCGGCTTCGCGGCCGGCACCCGGTGCGCCCTGACGCCACGCTGCCACGGCTGCGCGGGCGCGGGCCAGAGGGATGCCCTGCGCGTCGTTGCGGGCATCGAGGTAGTCGAGACCCGGATCGGTGTGGCCACCGACGGCATGGGCCAGAGGGGAGTGCGGGTCGAACTGGGCGTAGGTGGGCAGGCTGAGGGGCAGACTGCAGGCCACACCGACGGCCAGACGCAGGACGAGAGAACGCGTCTCGGTCATGAGGGGGGTCGAAAAAGAGAATGGGGAGAGAAACGAGAGCGGGCCTTCCGGTAGCGGAGACCAACCTCCTCAAGGCTAACCCGAGAGGCCCGATAGGAACGCCCCAACCCGGCCAAAGGTTCCTGAAAAATGCCGGCTCCGCCCAGTTTCCTGCGCTAGCGAGCAGGAGCGGGTGCGGCGGCGGGTGCAGCGGCGCGCACCGCGGTTCCGTCCTCGGATCCGGGCAGAGGCCCGGCGACCACACCACGGGTCCGGAAGCGGTCTCGAAACTCGAGCACATCCCGGGCGTACGTGAAGGCCCCGCTCGGATCGCGAACCTGCTGCTGGGCGCGCCAGCGCTCCCAGCCGCCCGCCTCCTTCTCCCAGCGCGCCAGCTTCGCCCTTCCCGCATTGTAGGAGACCAGCACGCGCTCCAGATCCGGTCCCTCAAGCGCGATCAGCCAGCGCAGGTACTCGGCACCCAGTCGGGCATTCAGCTCGGGATTGGTCAGCAGCTCCTCGCGCGAGGGCGCCGGCAGCCGCAGCTTGCGTGCCGAATCGCCGGCGGCGGCGGGCATCAGCTGAAACAGACCCATGGCCCCCTTGGGCGACACGACCCCCACCTGACCGCGGCTCTCAACATACATCACGCCGGCGAGCAGGCAGGAGTCCACCCCGCTCTCCGCGGCCGCCTTGCGCAGGATCGGAGCGTGCGATTCCACGCGGCGCAGGCCCAGCTCGCAGCGCACCTGCCGGTAGATGCGCGGACCGCTTTGGATGCCAAACCAGGCCAGCCCCAACGTCAGCACCACGATCAGAAGCAGCGTGCGCGTGCCCAGCGCACTGGCGCGCTGCACGGTGCGCTGCACGACGCCCGCACCGCGCGACTTGCGCTTCTTCGACCGCTTGCGGCGACTCACAGGGACTTTTTCAGCCTCGCCTGCAGATCCTCGAGGTATTGCCGGCGTGCAGCGCCGGCAGGCGGCAGCGGCGGCAGCGGGTCTGCCAGTATCCGACCGAGTTCGCGGCGCCCGCGCTCGGCGAGCCAGCTCTCCGGACGCCGCATCAGCTCCAGGCACAGGGACAGAGCGCTCTCGCGCAGCGGCGGCAGCAGCTCCTCCGCCGCCACGGGCGTGATCGACAGGCGCTCGCAGGCCGCCCGCAGCCAGGACTGTGCGTTGTCATGCACGACTCCATCCCACCACTCCCACCAGGCGCCGGCGGGATCGGGCTGACTGGCGGCATCGACGCAAGTCAGCACCGTCAGTTCGTAGGACATGCGCGCATCGCGGGGATTGAGTGTCAGCGCGCCGAGCAGCGTCGGAACAGCCAAGGGGTCGCACAATTCGCCGAGCAGCACGGCAGCCTCGAGCCGCGCGCGGTGCGTCGGCGAACTGGCAATCCGCTCGAGATCCGCACGCGCCCGCACACTGAGTTGCCGTACCGCTGTGCGCGCCGGCTCGTACACCTCCGATGTGCTGCCCTCCGCCAGCAGGCTGATCAGGAAGGGCGCCGTTGCGGGATCATCCATGGCGCCCATGCCCTCCACCGCCGCCGCCCTGATCACGGGATTGCGATCGGACAGGCCCAGCAGGAGGGCGTCGAGGACGAACTCGCCCTTGAGCTCGCCGATCGCTTGCAGCGCGGCGACGCGCACGGGCTCCAGCCCCAGACGCGCGCGCACCAGCAATTCGGTGCGCGCCGACTCCGCCTTCAGTTGGCCCAGCGCCTCAACGGCGGCGGCTTCGACCTGCGGCACCTTATCTCCCAGCAGCGGCATCAACTGAGCCGTCATCTCGGGGCCACCGCGCCGACCAAGCGCGCGCGCGCCCGCTGCGCGCAGATCGGGGCGTGTTTCCCCGAGCAGGGTCTGCACGAAGTTGAGCGGCGCAGCCTCGCAGATCACGTCGAGCAAGGCGGGATCCTGCACGCTCTGCACGAGCTCCCGCGCCATCTCGCGCGGAACCTCGCGGCGCTGCTCATCGAAGCTCAGGGCGGCCACGGTCGCCATTCGCACGAGAAGGCCCAGTTCCTGCGGACTCGCGCTGCGCATCAGCCCCAGCAGCGTTCGGAAGTCATCCGGGGAGGCACTCTGCGGAAACTCGCGATAGATGCGCTCCAGCTCCGCCAGCCCGCGGCTGCGCTCCTCGCTCTGGCGCGTCTGTGTCAGCAGCGCAAACACCAGCTGCTTGAGGGCCACCGCACGCTCGGCGGGATCGCGATGCGTGCCCCACCAACTGCTGGCCTGAGCCCACAGCTCCGCACGGCCGGCATGCTTGCCGGGCGTGGGATACTGCTGCCAGCGGTTGTCGTCAGCCAGTGCGCGCAGCGCCGCGACGCAGCGCTCAAACCACGCTTCTTCGATCCCGCCGCCCAGCAGGAACTGCTTGCTGCGTCCCGCAATGCTGATCGTCAGCTGGCGCTCGCGCGAGCCGCGCGGCCCGCGCGCCCCCGGTAGGCGCTCGGCACCCAGCACGCCTTCTTTCTGCAGCACGCCGATCAGCGCATCAGCCTCCTCCGGCGTGACACGGAACACAATCGTGTTGAGCGGCAGGCTGGCGGGCTCGGGCTCGGCCGGACCCAGCAGCAGCAGGCCTTGTCCTTCGCTGCGCAGTCCGAGCGCGAGGCGCGCGGATTCGCCGGCCCCCACCACCAGCTGCGCACGCTGGGCACGGAAACCGGCGCGCTGATCGAGCCACCAGTTGACCCAGGCAGGCCCCTCGGTGAACTCCTGTCCGGTGACCTGCCGCAGCCGGCGGCTGACCGGAGCCTGCAGCGCAACGAAGTCGTTGTGAAAGACCTTGCCGCTGGACACCGCGACCAGCCGGTCGACCACGCCCTGATCCAGCCAACTGCGCGTGTCGGTGCGCGCGCTGCGGAAACCGATGCCGGCCAGCGCGCAGGCGCTGGCGCCGGCCACGAATGAGTCCTGCGACTCCAGCGCCTCGAGCAGCGGCGGAATGTGCGTGTCGTTGAGGATCGCGCGCTGGTCGAGATCTTCGCGCTCCACGAGCGCGAGCAGCGCGTAGGCCTGCGAGCGCAGAATCCAGCGCTCGCCGAAGGCCTGCTGCAGCAGCTGCGCGTCCAGCTCGGGAGCCTTGCGGCCCGCCAGCTCTCCCAGCACGAGCACCGCAACGCGCGGAGCCGGATCCGCGAGCCGCGACAGCAGCACGCGCGTGGCTTCCGCTGAATCGAGATCGCCCACCAGGCTCAGCAGCTCCAGCCGCGCATCGGCGCGAACCACCGCCAGCGAACGCTCGATTTCGGCGAGAAATTCCGGCTGCATGCGGGCACGCATTTCGCGGCCCGCGGCCAGACGCAGGCCCGGCTCGCGGGCATCCATCAGTTCAATCAGCACGCGCGGCGGCACGCGCACCGGGTCAGTGCGCACCAACTCACCGAGCAGCGCGGCGCCGGCTCCCGCCGGAGGGCTGAGACGCAGACACTGCAGCACCAGTTCGTGGTCCACCGGGTCCTGCGAAGCCAGCAGCACGCGTCCCGCCACGATCACGACCGGCGCTTCCTTGGCGGCGAGCTCGGCGCGCGCGCTCGCTGTGCCTGCCGGCCCCATCGCCACGAGCGAGTCGACGGCCTGAGCCAGCAGGCGCTCATCGGGAGCGCGCTGGCGGCGCAGGCCCGTGAAGACGAAGGCGGCGGCGGGGTCAGGGCCGCCGGTGGCCGGCTGCGGGTTGGCCTGAGTTGCGGGCTGGGTTGCCGGTTGAGAAGCGGGCTGCGGTTGAGGCTGCGGTTGAGGCTGTTGCGGTGAAGCTTGCGGCGCAGGCGCATCCTTGCGCAGCCGCAGACCGCTCTGGCCCTTTTCGCGCGCGCCGCCGGACAGCCCCAGATCGGAGTTGTAACTCGCTTCGTGCGGGCGGTCCTGCTTGCAGACGGCGCACCAGGTGATCAGGCGGTTGGCCTCATCGCGCTGCGCATTGGACGGATAGGTGTAGTTGCGCGTCTGGCAGCTTGTGCAGGTGACGTGGGGGGCCACGTTGCCGCCGCCCTCCTGCCCCTTGGAAGGCAGCACCTGCGCAGAGATGGCAGGAGCCCAGAACAGGCAGGTCAGGCACAGCAGATGGCGGGCGTGGATCAAGGCGTTGTTCTCCGGGCGGTACCTAGGGCGCGTGACCCGGCAGGATACCGTCCCGAGCCCGTTTTCCGAGCGCGCGCGCGCGCTGGCACTGGCTGCAGGAGTTCCAGCAGCTCTCCGCGCTGGTGGACGAGGTCGCCGAGCGTGTGCTGGTCGAGTTCGGCATGGAAAGCCGCCAGCGCGCGTGCCAGCACGCGCTTGAGCGTGCAGGCCGGGACGATGCGACACTGGTTGGTCTTGAGGTCGAAGCACTCCAGCAGGGGCGTGGCGGGCTCCATGCGCCGCACCAGCTGCCCGATGCGGATCTCGCTCGCCGGCCGCGCCAGCCGCAACCCGCCGCCGGCTCCGCGCGTGGAGTCGACCAGACCCTGCTCGACCAGCGCACGGACCACCTTGAGCAGGTGGTTGCGCGAGATGCCGAAGGAGCTCGCGATTTCCGCGCTGGGCACGCTGCGTCCGGAGTGCAACGCAAGGAAGATCAGCACACGCAGGCTGTAGTCGGTGAAGAGCGTCAATTGCATGGCGGCATCCGCTGGGTACGGACTCTAGCGCATGGACGGGCATGGCCTCCAGCGCCGATTGTGGTATCGCTAATACCACTTTGCTGCCACAGCAGCGGAAAGCCGAGACGATGACGACGAAGAGCCTGTACGAACGACTGGGAGGCGCGCCCGCCATACAGGCCGCCGTGGATCGCTTCTACCGCCGGATGCTGAAGGATGCGCGCGTCGCGCGCTTCTTCGAGGGCGTGGACATGCAGCGCCAGGCCGAGAAGCAGCGCAACTTCCTGACGATGGTGACCGGTGGTCCCAACCACTACACCGGCAAGGACATGCGCGACGGACACGCCCATCTGCTGAAGCTGGGGCTGGATGACTCCCACGTCGATGCGGTGATCGAGAATCTGGGGGCCGTGCTTGCGGAACTCGGCGCGAACGAGGCCGACATCGCCGAGGTCGCGGCACTCGCCAACTCGGTGCGCGATGATGTGCTCTCGCGCCAGAGCCGTGCGCGCCGATGAGCCGCGTACAGCTGGAGGTTGACGGCATCGGCATCGAGGCTGATCCGGGGGACAGCGTGCTCGATGCCTGCCTGCGGGCCGGTCTCGCGATCCCCCACTCCTGCCGCGCCGGAGCCTGCCGCGGCTGCGAGCTGCAATCGGTCGAGGACGCGGCCCGCGCGGTGCTGGCCTGCCAGACACCGGCCACGGCCGGACTGCGGCTGCGCTCGGGTCAGGCCCAACTGCGGCGCACGGCGCTCCGGCTGGTCCGGAAGGAGTGGCTCGGCGACTCCACATTGCGTGTCGTGCTGGAACCGCAGACGCGGTTGCAGTGGGAGGCCGGACAGTACCTCTTTCTTTCGCGCGAGCCGGGCCGCTCACGCTGCTACTCGATCGCGAGCCCCGAGGAACTCGAGCTCCACATCGCAGTGCAGCCTCGCGGACACATGAGTGCCTGGCTCGCTGAAGATGCACGGATCGGAGACGCCCTGGAGATGGCGGGCCCGCTGGGGCACTGCACCCATGCGGCAGCGCAACCGGACGAACCGCTGCTGCTGGCCGGAACCGGCACGGGCCTCGCTCCCCTGCTCGGTGTGGCGCGCTCAGCCATCAGGGCCGGGCACCGTGCGCCGATCCAGCTGCTGCACGGCTCGGCACGCCCATCCGGAAACTACGCGTTGGATCTCCTTGATTCACTGAGCGGCGTGGCCGTCGAGAGCTGGTGCCTCGAATCGCACCCCGATCCCCGCGTGCGGCAAGGCGACCTCATCGCCCGGGTGCGACAGTTCGGTTCGGAGCTCGCGAGCATGCGGGTCTATCTTTGCGGAGCACCCGCACTCGTCAGCCAGCTGCAGCGCGAGTGCTTCCTGGAAGGCGTGCCGCTCTCCCGAATCCACTCCGACCCCTTCCTTCCGGCACGCTAGACACGCTAGGCGCGCTTGCCGCGCGACAGCCAGTAGACGCCGCACAGCACCACGCCCCCCCCGGCCATGACATTCCAGCGCAGCTCCTCGCCGAGCAGCAGCACCGAGAGCAGCAGCGTCACGAGCGGTTGAAAGTAGATCAGCCCGGACAGCTGCGCCGCACCGAAGCGGGCGAGTGCCCGGTTCCAGAAGGCAAAAGCCAGTCCGCTGCACCCCAGACCGAGAAACAACAGGGCGATCCACGCTCGCCCGGGCACCGCGGCCTCCAGCCAGCGACCATCGACCACGGCCGCGAGCACGCACACGAGGCTGGCGACCGCCATGGCGGCCGCGCTCGTCACCAGCGCACCGCTGTGCTGCACGGGGCGTGCGCTGAGCAGCGTGTAGGCAGCCCAGCTGAAGGTCGTTCCGAACACGATCCAGTCCCCCAGTTGAAAAGCACCGAGTTGCGCCCCCGGCAGGAGAATGAGAGCCATGCCCATTGTCGCGATGCCGATGCCCGACCACGAACGCGCGCTGATCGGCTCGCGCAGGAATACCCGCGCCCCCACGGCGATCACGACCGGACAGAAGCCGACAATCCAGCCGGAGTTGAGCGCGCTGGTGGAGTAGAGCGCGAAGCCCTGCGCAACGATGTGCAGGCCGAGGATCACGCCCAACAGCAGACAGCGCCGGCGATCCTCCGCACGGGGCAGCCATGTCTCGCGGCGCAGCCACAGCCAGCCGTAGAGCAGCAGCGCACCCAGCGCAAATCGCCCTGCCACCATCGACCAAGGCGAGAAACCGGCCAGCGCTTCCTTCGCCGCGACGAAGGAAGCGCCCCAGAAGAAGATCGAGGCCCAGGCACCGCTCGCCAGGCTGCCGCGCAGCGAGAGCGCCTCCTGGGCCGGGCGTTGGCTCACGCGTCGCGCTTCCCGTCCGGCATCTGCGGACCGTGGAGCTGGACCTTGGCGGCGCTGACCCTGCGCAGGCGCATGTTGAGCAGCTCCACCAGCAGCGAGAAGGCCATCGCGAAGTAGATGTAGCCCTTGCTGACGTGCTGCCCGAAGCCCTCTGCGACCAGCATCACGCCGATCAGGATCAGGAAGGACAGGGCCAGCATCTTGATGGTCGGATGACGCTCGACGAATTCGCTGACGGTGCCGGCGAACAGCATCATCACGGCCACGGCCGCGATCACGGCCGCGATCATGATCGTGATGTTCTGCACCATACCGACGGCCGTGATGACCGAGTCGAGGCTGAACACGATGTCGAGCAGCATGATCTGAACCAGCACGGAGGAGAAGCTGATGCGCGTCTTGGCATCGATCGGCCCGTGCTCGGGGCCCTCCAGACGCTCGTGAATCTCGAACGTCGACTTGCCGATCAGGAACAGGCCGCCGCCCAGCAGAATCAGATCACGGCCGCTGATCTCGTGCCCCATGATGCCGAACAGCGGCTCGACCAGTCCCATCACCCACGACAGCGCGAACAGCAGCGCGATGCGCATCAGCATTGCCAGCGCCAGTCCGATCTGACGAGCCTTGGCGCGCTGCTCGGGCGGCAGCTTCCCGGAAAGGATCGAGATGAAGATGATGTTGTCGATGCCCAGCTCGATCTCCAGCGCGGAGAGCGTGAGGAACGCGATCAGGTTGTCGGTGGTGAACAGTTCGCTCATGAGGGGGCTTGGGAGGGGAAGGAAGGCGCAACAAGATCCGCGCTGCGGGGTCGCCGTGCAAGTTTCCTCGATTTTTGCTTGAAGCCACCCGCCTTCGCTGCATAATTCTGCCCGCACGCGCAATTTTATGCACGCCAGAGCCAAGCTGACCGCCCCCACCCGCGAAGAGCGCCGCACTCGCATCGCCGAACGCGTACGCTCCCACCGGGTGCAGAATCAGGCCGAGCTGGCTGAGTGGCTGCGCTCGGAGGGCATCGAGGTCAATCAGGCCACGCTCTCACGCGACCTGCGCGATATGGGCGTGCTGAAGGGCCCGGAGGGCTACGAGCTGCCGCAGGCCGGCGCGGCCCCGTCTGCAGACGGCACGCTGGCGCTCTACGCCGCGGTCAAGAACTGGCTGGCCTCCGTCACCCCCGCCGAGAACCTCGTGGTGGTCAAGACGCCGGTGGGTGGCGCCTCACCGCTGGCGGTGGCGCTGGATTCCGCCGGCCATGCCGACGTGCTGGGCACCATCGCGGGCGATGACACGATCCTGATCGTGACGCGCTCGGGCGCCGCCGCCCGAGCTTTGGCCCGCGAGCTCGCCGCACTGCGCGAACCGAGGAAGAAGTCCAAGTGAAACGCGTCGCCGTTCTGGGTGCGTCAGGCTACACCGGGCGCGAGTTGCATTCCCTGCTGAAGCGCCACCGCGGGATGGAGCTGGCGCATTTCGCCAGCGCCCGAGAGGACGCCACGCCGGAGGCACCCGAGCTGGAGTGCGAGCCGAACATCGAGAAGCTCGACTGGTCGGCGATTGCACGCTGCGACGGCGTGTTCCTTTGCACTCCGCACGGGACCTCGGCTCCGCTGGCGAGCCGCTGCCTCGAGCTGGGTCTCAAGGTGGTCGATCTCTCGGCGGATTTCCGACTGCGCTCCCCTGCGAGCTACCAGACGGTCTACGGCCACGCACACGCCGCGCCGCAGCTGCTGCCGCAGGCGGTCTACGGACTGACCGAGCGCGCCCGCCCGTCCGTCGATGCCGCGCGGCTCGTGGCCAATCCCGGCTGCTATCCCACCTCGATCCTGCTCGCGCTGCAGCCGCTGCTCGCTGCCGGCCTGATCGAGCGCGGCGCGCGCATCGTGTGCGACAGCAAGAGCGGCGTTTCCGGCGCGGGCAAGAACCCGTCCGCGCGCACTCACTTCGGCAACAGCCACGAGAACTTCCTTGCCTACGGCGTCGGCACTCACCGCCACCAGCCCGAGATCCGCGAGCATGCGGGCAGCGACGCGATCCTGTTCGTGCCGCATCTCCTGCCCGTTTTCCGCGGGATCCTCTCCACGATCTACGTGGTCCCGGCCGCCGGCTGTCAGTCCGCCGACCTGCGCGGCTGCCTCGCGGAAACCTACGCAGGCGAGCCCTTCGTGCGCGTGTTCCAGCGCGGTCAGGTCGAGCTCAAGGGCGTGCAGCACACCAACCAGTGCCACATGGCGCTGGCTGATGCGGACGGAATGGTCGTGATCACCAGCGTGATCGACAACCTGCTGAAGGGCGCCTCCGGTCAGGCGCTGCAGAACATGAACCGCATGCTCGGATTCGAGGAAACGGAAGGGCTGTCGTGAGGCTGCTGGTGAAGATCGGCGGCGCGCAGCTCGAAGCTCCCGCAGCCCGCGCGGAGTTCGCCGCCGCCCTGGCGCAGGCCTGCCGCGCCGGCCACGAAGTCGTCGTGGTGCACGGCGGAGGCAATCAGATCCGCGAATGGGTCCGCAAGCTGGGTCTGCCGGAGGCCTACCATCAGGGCCTGCGCGTCACCGATGAAGCCACGGCGGGCGTGGTGCTCGCGGTGCTGTGCGGCGAGGTCAACAAGTGGCTGGTGCAGGCACTCACCGAAGCCGGCGTGCGCGCCGTGGGACTCTCGGGCGCGGACGGCGCCGTGTTCCATGCCCGCAAGGTGCACGCGCAGGGTGCCGAGCTGGGCTTCGTGGGTGCGGTGAAGTCCGTCAACTGCGAGCTCGTCGACGCGCTCTGCGGCGCCGCATTCGTCCCGGTGCTCGCCACCGTGGCGCCGCTGGGTGCCGATGAGCCCGACTCGCGCGAGCGCTTCTACAACATCAACGCCGACATGGCGGCCGGCCCGCTGGGTGCGGCGCTGCGCGCCGATGCGATCCTGTTCCTCACCGATGTTCCCGGCGTGCTCGACGGCAGCAAGCGCCGCCTCGAGGAACTCTCCGCCGAGCAGTGCGCCGGTCTGCAGGCCGACGGCGTGATCGCAGGCGGCATGATCCCCAAGGTCGAGGCCGCGCTCGGCGCGCTGGCCGCCCATCCGGGGGCCCTCGTCAAGATCGCCCCCGCCAAGGGCAGCTCGGCTGTGCTGGCGGCGCTCCAACCCGACATCGGCACGCGCTTCGTCGCGTCCGCACTGGTTTCCTGAACAAAGATGACAAGCACCACGACTGCCGCACAGACGGCCATGAGTCCCCTGCTCCGCACCTACGCTCCGGCGCCCGAGGTCTTCGTGCGCGGCAGCGGCGCGCTGCTGGAGACCGCGGATGGCAAGCGTTTCATCGACTTCCTCGGCGGCATCGCGGTCAGCGCGCTGGGCCACAGCCACCCGGTGATGGTGCGCGAGCTCTCGGCCCAGCTCGCGCGCACGGTGCACCTCTCGAATCTGTTCCAGAACCCCTACTCGCAGGATGTCGCCGCGCGCCTCGCGCGCCTCAGCGGTCTGCAGGCGGTGTTCTTCACCAACAGCGGCACCGAAGCCAACGAGGCGGCCATCAAGATCGTGCGCAAGAAGGCCTACCAGCGCGGCGAGAAGCAGCGCACGGGCCTGATCGCGATGGAAGGCAGCTTCCACGGTCGCACGATGGGCGCGCTCTCGCTGACGCACACCGAGAAGTACCGCAAGCCCTTCCACCCGCTGCTGCCCGATGTCGAGTTCGTCGCCCCCGGCGACACTGCACGGCTGCGCTCGCTGCTGGAGACGCGTCGCTACGCCGGCGTGTTCCTCGAGCCGATCCAGGGCGAGCAGGGCGTCAAGGAGCTGCCGCACGCCTTCCTGCGCGAGGTGCGCGAGTTGTGCACGGCCACCGGCACGCTGCTGGTGCACGATGAGGTGCAGTGCGGCTGCGGCCGTACGGGCAGCTTCCTCGCGGGTGATGCCGCCGGCGTGAAGCCGGATGTGGTCACGCTGGCGAAACCCATCGCCGCCGGCCTGCCGATGGGCTGCGCCATCGTCGCCGCCGAGCACGCCGACGTGTTCGAGCCGGGCGATCACGGCTCGACCTTCGCAGGCGGGCCCTTCGTACTGCGCGGCGCGCAGGTCTTCCTCGATCTGATGGAGCAGGGCCTGCAGGCCGAGGTGGTCGCGCGCGGCAACGAGCTGCGCGCCGGCCTCGCGGATCTCAAGGGCGAATTCGGCGTGATCACCGAGCTGCGCGGCCGCGGCCTGATGCAGGGTCTGCGACTTGAGCGCAATGCGCCCGAGCTGCAGAAGAAGCTCTACGCCAAGGGCCTGATCACCAACTGCACCGCCGGAGAGGTGATCCGCATCCTGCCTCCCTACGTGATCACTTCCGGAGAGATCGCCTGCGGTCTCTCGATCCTGCGCGATTGCCTGCGCGAGCTGTAGTTCGTTTCCGTTTCGAAAGGAGTCCCTTCATGACCGCCACCCTCACCCGTTTCGGCAAGCTGCCCTCCAAGGACCTGTTGACGATCGCCCAGCTGGGCACCGGCGACATCGAGACCGTATTCGAGACCGCTGCCGAGCTCAAGCGCGGCCGCGATCAGCACAACTCCGTGCTCAAGGGCAAGCGTCTGGCGATGATCTTCGAGAAGGACTCGCTGCGCACGCGCTTCACCTTCGACATCGGCATGCAGGACCTGGGCGGCTCCGCGGTGTTCATGGACCACCGCGATGCGCGTCTGGGCTCGCGCGAGTCGCTCAAGGACATGGCACGCAACCTCGAGCGCTGGGTCGACGGCATCGTCGCCCGCACGTTCAAGCACCGCGCACTCGAGGAGCTGGCTGCCAACTGCTCGATTCCCGTGATCAACGGTCTCTCCGACTACCTGCACCCCTGCCAGGCCCTGGCCGACGTGTTCACCCTGACGGAGAAGTGGGGATCGGTGAAGGGCCGCAAGCTGGTGTACGTCGGCGATGGCAACAACACCTGTCACTCGCTGGTGCATGTCGCCGCGCGTCTGGGCGCCAACATGACCGTCTGCAGTCCCGAGGGCTACGAGCCCAACGCCCGCGTGATCAGCGAAGCGATGCTGATGGCACGCGAGTCGGGCTCGGACATCGAGATCGTCAACGACCCGGAAAGGGCCGTGCTCGGCGCGGATGCTGTCTACACGGATGTGTGGGCCAGCATGGGCCAGGAAGACGAGATCGAAGAGCGCTCGGCGATCTTCAACGACTACCGCGTCGACGAGGAGATGATGGCGCACGCCAAGCCCGATGCGCTGTTCATGCACTGCCTCCCGGCTCACCGCGGACAGGAAGTCACGGCCGGTGTGATCGACGGTCCCAACTCGGTCGTCTACGACATCGCGGAGAACCGCCTGCACGTGCAGAAGGCCGTAATGGTGCTGCTGATGGGAGGACGCTGAGATGTACCACTCGCTCGAGGAGTTCGATCGGGACTTCCAGCACCACACCGAGGAGACCCTGAAGGTCTTCCGATGCTTGAGCGATGCCGCCCTCTCCTGCAAGGTCGATCCGCAGGGTCGCGATCTGGGCTTCATCGCCTGGCACATCGTCCAGACCTACCCTGAGATGCTCGGGCAGGCGGGCGTGCAGGGCTTGGACGGTGCTGCGCCCGGTGCGCCGGCTCCCAAGTCAGCGGCCGCGCTGGCGCAGGCCTACGACCAGATGCGCCAGAGCGTGCTGCCCGCACTGCGACGCGTATGGACCGATGCGATGCTGGCCGGTTCCATCCCCATGTACGGCCAGGAATGGCCGCGACATATGGTGCTGAGCGGCCTGATCTACCACGAGGTCCATCACCGCGGACAGATGACCGTGCTGATGCGACAGGCCAAACTCAAGGTCCCCGGCGTCTTCGGACCTGCGCGCGAAGAGTGGACCGCCTACGGGCTGCCTGCTCATCCCTGATCCCTCATCCCTGATCCCTCATCACGGCTCCCCGCTCACTCCGGCTCACCCCTATCCCCACCACAGGAACTCCACATGGCTGACAAGGTTGTCCTCGCCTACTCCGGCGGACTCGACACATCGATCATCATTCCCTGGATCAAGGAACACTACGGACTGGAAGTGCACGCCGTCTGCGGTGATGTCGGCCAGGGCGAAGACGAGCTCAAGGGCCTCGAGGAGAAGGCCAAGAAGACCGGCGCCAAGTCCTGCAAGGTCGTCGATGTCCGTCGCGAGTTCCTGACCGACTACGTGTGGCCCAATTTGCGCGCAATGAGCGTTTACGAAGGCCGCTACCTGCTCGGAACCAGCATGGCGCGCCCGATCCTCGCCAAGGTGCAGGTCGACTACGCGCGCGAAGTCGGTGCGAAGTACGTCGCGCACGGCTGCACGGGCAAGGGCAACGATCAGGTGCGCTTCGAGCTGACCTATCAGGCGCTCGCTCCGGACCTCGAGATCATCGCACCGTGGCGGGAGTGGGACATTCGCTCGCGCGAGGATGCGATCGACTATGCGGAGGCACGCAAGATCCCGATCACGGCTAGCCGCACGAAGATCTACTCGCGCGACCGCAACCTCTGGCACATCAGTCACGAGGGTGGCGCGCTCGAGGATCCGGCCAACTCGCCGCCGGAGGACGTCTGGATGCTGACCGTGTCACCGGAGAAGGCGCCGGATGAGCCGCGCATCCTGACGCTCGGTTTCGAGGCCGGTGTGCCGGTTTCCGTTGATGGCAAGAAGCTCAGCCCTGAAGCACTGGTTGCCAGGCTCAACGAGCTCGGCGGCTTCCACGGCGTCGGCCGCGTCGACATCTGCGAAAACCGACTCGTCGGCATGACGTCGCGCGGCGTCTCCGAGACGCCTGGCGGCACGATCATCCTCGAGGCAGTGCGCACGCTGCGCGCCCTGACCATGGACCGCGACAGCGCACGCATGTGCGAGAAGCTGATGCCCGACTACGCCGATCTGGTCTACACGGGTCGCTGGTTCGCTCCGCTGCGCGAGGCGATGGACACCTTCTTCCGCGAAGCCACGCGCTTTGTCACCGGCGAGGTGCGCGTCAAGCTCTACAAGGGCACGGCCACCGCTCTGGGAGCCTCGAGCCCCTACTCACTCTACAGCGAGGATCTCGCGACCTTCGGTCCCAGCGCGAAGTACGACCACGCGGATTCGAAGGGCTTCGTGCGGCTCTACGGCTTGCCGGGCATGGTCGCAGCGCAGGTGCGCAGCGGCAAGCGCGCGGGCAAGGCCGCCAAGGCGGTCCTGCCGAGCGCCAAGCCGACGGCGACGCTGATCAAGACGGGCAAGGCCGCCAAGAAGCGCGCCAAGCAGGTCCTGACATGAGCCAGCTGTGGGGCGGGCGCTTCGAGGGCCGGCCGGATCCGCGCTTCCATGCGTTTCAGGCCAGCCTCTCGGTCGATCAGCGGCTGTGGCGCGAGGACATCGCGGGCAGCATCGCATGGGCCCACGCGCTCGCGCGCGCAGAGGTGATTCTCACCGACGAGGCGCACAGCATCGAAGCGGGTCTGCGCGCGATCGCGGCTGAACTCGAGGCGCAGCCCGCACTGTTCGCTCAGTCGAGCGCCGAGGACATCCACGATTTCGTCGAGTCGCGGCTGCGCTCGCGCATCGGCGATCTGGCCCGCAAGCTGCACACAGGCCGTTCGCGCAATGACCAGGTCGCCACCGAGTTCCGCCTGAATCTGCGCGTGCTCGGCGCGCAGATCGGCCTCGCGCTGGAGGAACTGCAGTCCGCGCTCGTGCAGCTCGCCGCCAAGGTCGCGGATCTGCCGATGCCCGGCTACACGCACCTGCAGCGCGCGCAGCCGGTCACGGCGGGCCATTTCCTGCTGGCCTATGTCGAGATGCTCGAGCGCGACCGCGAACGCCTGCAGCAGGCGCTGGCGCGCATGAATGTCTCGCCGCTGGGCTCCGGCGCGCTGGCGGGCACGGCCTTCGCCGTCGATCGGGAACAGCTGGCGACGGAGCTGGGGTTCTCCCGTCCCACGCGCAACAGCCTCGACGCGGTCAGCGCGCGCGACCATGCGGCCGAGCTGGCCTTCATGGCCGCGCAATGCATGGTGCACCTCTCGCGCTTCTCCGAGGACTGCATCTTCTTCGCCTCGCAGGAGGCACGTTTCGTGCGGCTCTCCGATGCGATCAGCACAGGCTCGAGCCTGATGCCGCAGAAGAAGAATCCCGACGGCTTCGAGCTCTTGCGCGGCAAGAGCGCGCGCGTAATCGGAGCGCTGCAGTCGCTGCTGGTGCTCCAGAAGGGACTCCCGCTGGCCTACGACAAGGACCTGCAGGAGGACAAGGAACTGTGCTTCGACGCGCTGGATACCGTGCGCGAGTGCCTTGCCGTGGCGGCGATCCTCGTGAACAACATCGCGTTCGACGAGGCGCGCTGCCGTACCGAGGCCAATAAGGGCTACTCCAACGCCACGGACCTGGCGGACCTGCTCGTGCGCGGAGGCATTCCCTTCCGTGATGCGCACGAGCGCGCGGGTCTCGTGGTGCGCGCCGCGATCGAGCGCGGCATCGAGCTTGATGATCTCGCCGCGGCAGACCGGGCCCGGTTGCTGCCTGAGCTCGTCCACCTCGACGATGCCGCCTGGCGTCGCGAGCTGTCCGTCGACGCCGTACTGGCCCGCCGCCGCGTCACCGGCGGCACCGCTCCCGAACGCGTGCGCGCCGAGGCCGCACGCTGGAAGGCTCTCCTCCACTCGCGCGTGCCGCTCGCGCATGTCTCTGCTCCTGTTTCCCGCACCTCGAATCCGACCTGACCACATGGAAATCCAGACCTCCCAAGCCAAGACCCGCGTCAGCGATGCCCGTCCCGTGCTCCCCACCGGTTTCAAGGCCGCGGCGCTGCACTGCGGCATCCGCGCCAAGAAGAACAAGCTGGATCTGGGCCTGATCGTGGCGGACCGCGCCTACCCGGCGAGCGCGCTGTTCACGGCCAACCAGCTGCAGGGCGCGCATGTCATCGTCGGACGCGAGAGCCTGACAAAGAGCGGCGGCAAGGTGCGCGCGATCCTCGTCAACTCCGGCAACGCCAACTGCTCCACGGGCATCGAGGGCATCGAAGACAACCGCCGCGTGCAGCGCGCGCTGGCCGAGCTGATCGGCTGCGCACCCGAAGAAGTGCTGTTCATGAGCACGGGCGTGATCGGAGCACGCCTGCCGCTCGAGCGCATTCTCGATGCACTGCCGACGCTGCTTGCCAACGCCAGCGAGCGCGGACTGGGTGACTTCTCGACCGCAATCATGACCACCGACCTCGTGCCGAAGGTGCGCACGCTGGCCGTCGAAGACAAGAACGGTCCGCCCTTCCGCGTCACCGGCGTCGCCAAGGGATCCGGAATGATCCACCCCAACATGGCCACGATGCTCGCCTACGTGCTGACGGATGGGCCGGCTGATGACCACCCGCGCGAGATGCAAAAGCGCATCGCCGACCGCAGCTTCCACCGCCTGACGGTCGATGGGGACACATCCCCCAACGACACCTTCTTCCTCTGGAGCAGCCAGCACGCCGAGGGCAGCACGCATCCCAAGAGCCGTGCCGGCTGGACGGACAGTCACGACGACGTGCTGGAGCGCGCGGTGCTGGAAGTCAGTCAGGAACTGTGCCGCTGCATCGCCGCGGACGGTGAGGGTGCCACGCGCCTCGTGACGGTGCAGGTGCACGGAGCTCCCGACGAAGCCGCCGCCGCGCTGGTCGCGCGTACCATCGCCACGAGTCCGCTGACCAAGACGGCGGTGCACGGCCGCGACCCCAACTGGGGCCGCATCCTCGCCGCCGCCGGACGCAGCGGAGTCAAGTTCGACACGGACAAGGCCCGCGTGTGGATCGGCGAGGCTGACGTGTTCTCGGGCGGCAAGCCGCATCCTGAGAACGAACCGACGGCCCACCTGCACCTGCTCAACAACCACGAGGTCGTGCTGGGCATCGACCTCGCGGCCGGCACGAGCAGCGCGGAAGCCTGGACCTGCGACTACTCCGCGGACTACGTGCGCATCAACGCGGACTACCGCTCCTAGATTCGCCAAAGGCTCGCAGATTCGGCGCGGGCGGGTCTTGCACCCCCGTGAACGCAGGCCGCAAGCTGGACCCGCATGGGGTACTTGCTGGTGCGGTCGGTCGTTCTGGCGCTTATCTGATGCACGGTCGGCTGCGCGGTGCATCCCGACTCTGCGTCGCAGGCTGACTCTGCAGTGCAGTCCTACTCTGCAGGGTCGCCGCCTCGCGAGCTGCCACGCCCCAACATCGTGTTCATCCTGGCTGATGACCACGCCACGCAGGCACTCGGTGCCTACGGATCCATGGTGACCCACACGCCCGACCTGGACCGACTGGCGGCGCAGGGCCTGCGCTTTGACTGAGCCTTCTGCGGGAATGCGATCTGCGCCCCCGCGCGCGCAACCCTGCTGACGGGCATGCACAGCCACAAGCATGGCGTGATCGACAACTCCAAGGGCTTCGATCCTGCGCTGCCGAGCTTCCCGAAGGCGCTGCAGACGGCGGGTTACCAGACCGCCCTGTTCGGGAAGTGGCACCTCAAGAAAGATCCCGCCGGCTTCGACGCCTGGGAGGTCTTCCCGGAGCAAGGCGAGCACTACGATCCGCTGCTGCGATCGGCCTAGGGGCAGCGCAGGCTCGAGCGCTTGCCACGACGCATGATTTCTAGAGCGCGATTGAGGATGCCCAAAGAATCACATCCATTCTTCGACTGGGACATGCAGTGCTGGCCGGGAGCAGCGGTGGGTCTGAAACAGGACACCTCGACCTTACCATTGAAAACGGAGGAGCTTTCACAACGAACTTCCAGAAAAAGACGTTGCTCAGCACCCCGGGGGGGTAATAACAAAACCCTCGCTTGCACTTGCCGTCCCTTCTGAACCCTTGTCGCGCATGGGTAGCCATGAAAGCTCCGAGTCAGAATCCACACACTCCCGCGCCCCGCCTCGTTGCGGCTGCCTGACTCCTGATTCTGTTGGCAACCCCTATCTGGTGGTTTCTTCGCGGGCTGGGCGCTGGAACGACTCACCCCTCGAATGCCAACCCAAGGCCGCCCGCTTTCGTGCGCTCGGTTCTAGAAACCTCGGAAGCTCTAGAATCCGCGATGCAACTCCTGATGGAAGCGGCACGAACTGAGATAGCTGGGAAACGTATGTTCGCGCTCGAAGAGCCTCTAGAGTTCGACATTCGAAAGTACACGGCGGACCACCAGTTGACTTGTTATCTGTCGACACCCAACAAAGTTTGGATGGTCGCGGTGACAGAGGCTGACTATCCGAAGGGCTTCGATGCGTGGCGCAACGTCGCGGCTGTTCAGAACCCGTCCAGCCCTGCTGTCGATGGAAGGACATGGGTGAGCACGCTTAAAGTCGCACAGGCGCAGGCGGCTGAGATCCTGCTCGTCCCTTACCCCTTGGGGCTCCCTGCTGTCGCTTACGCGTTTGAGCGTCAACCGACGAGCGAGGAACCCATCTGTGCTCAACTTGCGGATGAAAGATGGGTTCATTCCGACCCTAGTGGCCTCAGCCCTGAGCAGAAGGCGTGGTCGTATCGACCCCTATTGGCAGCAGAGGAAGCTTCCTCCGATTGGTCACTCCGGCTCGGTGAGGGACGCGTGCCAGACCGCTGGGCTATTCAGTTGAAGGTGCGGCAATAAGGGATTTCGTGTATGGACTTTTCAAGGGCATCGCGCGCGCTGTGCCTGTTTCCTCCAAGCTTCGTGGCATGACGCCCTAGACGTTTCCACCCACAATGAAACATCCCTTGCTTCTGCTTGCGATTTTGCTCAGTGCGGGGGTCTGCACGATCGCAGTCCTCAGCTTCAGCCGAGCGGAGCTGCCTGCCCCCAACCTAAACGAGTCGGGCTTACCGAAAGAGCCGGAGCTCCGTCTAACAGCAGAGCCTTCTGACTCGACCTCTGCGAGGGCGGAACCCGACAGGGCGGATGTGGCGACGGCGACGGTGCCCGCCGCCGGAGAATTGTCGGAGGAAGAGCTATACAACCGCCCTGGTCCGCAAGCACCAAGCGCAGGGCGGAGGCTTTGGAGATTTCGTGGACCCTTGAAGCGATTCCAGAGTGAACGGGCCACCGTTCAAGATGCGCACACGGTATTGAACTTGAGCATCGCTGCCATTCTCCTCAGCCAAGGAATGGCCGTCGTCGGAGACGAGAACCCAGCTCTGGTGATGGAATGGGGGCGTCGCACAGATGTGGGTGGGGTCATGTGCTGCGACGATGCGACCTGCTTCGTGGACTTTCGAGACTTACCTGAGATGGCAGAGTTAGCGAAACTACGCATGGAGAATGCCCACATGCGTATGCGTGCTCCCAGCGACCGTCCGCTACCCAAGGGAGCGCAAGTCGCCCCGCCTGAGTTGGATCAGAGCATTGCGCGACTCGCTGCGGAAGCGCTGGCGAAGCTGGAGGCCGCGGCAGCAGGGGCCAAGCCAAAGCATTGATCCGCCACGGACCATGGGCATCCCTGACCAGGGCGGCCCGTCCCTAGCATCTTCCCAACAAGCGCGTGCCCCCCCCCGGAGGCCATGCACGGATCCGCAAGGGGGGGCCGAGCGGATTTCCTCAGAGCCCCGGGGCGCGGGCGGTTTTCGCGCTGTGCATCAGCGCTCGCAGCCTTGCCGCGGCGCAAGCTGGGGAGGATCATCCTCCGCCCCACCGGATGTGAGCAATGCTTCCTGGCTGTCTGTCCATCGACACCATGCTCACGTGGCTGGTTGCGCCGCGCATCGAGGTTGGAGGCATAAACGCCTTCGCGTCGCAAGAGCGCACCGATCTCGCCAAGCTCGGTGCAAGCATCCGCAGCGCGGACCATGCGGGCCTTATCCGCAGCGCTAGAACCTCGGCGGGTCCTTCGAGGTGAGACCTTTCCATTCGGCCTGGTTTCCCTTGGAGGGGCTCCTTCGCTTCACTCGTGGCCCCGCCCGCGGGGAACCGGCAGGCTATGGCCACACTCGTTCGTCACGAAGCAGCTTCCTTCAGCCCTCCAACGGTGCGCTACAAGTGGATCGAATACCCGCTGACGGGGTCTCAGGAGCTCTTTGACTTGGAGAGCGATCCGGCGGAAATGCACAATCGGGCCAAGAACCCAGCGCCCAGGCCGAGGGCCGACGGACTCCAGCGACAGTTGGCTCTGCTCCGGAAGCAGTACGGAGACAACGAGCAGCCCATACGGACCAGGGCGCGAGTGCAGGCCCGAGAGTCAGGCCCGAGAGTCAGGCCCGAGAGTCAGGCCCG